>JAEEGL012386618.1_pt1 | contig 19862 bp, 13 predicted proteins | sample 9134231 | NCBI WGS metagenome assembly JAEEGL01 (sample SAMN16246548, study PRJNA631951) | gut metagenome | biome: gut microbiome; feature: rumen; material: fiber-attached | host: Bos | place: Iran: Karaj | collected 2018-10 | reverse complement strand
CATAGTAAAAGCAATTACCTATTTCGATTACTATGATTATAGCCGGATCCTATCAATTGTATCTATATGTATGCACCGGACGTTCATTATAATACAAAAACCGGGACTGTATTTCAGTCCCGGCTTTCCATTTTCAAATATTGTTTATGCGATCAGCCTGTCTTCAAGCCTTGCCTGCTGCCTCGAATGCCTCGCAGAGCTCTTTAGCCTTTGCGATGATAGCATCTGAACCGGGCTTAAGAAGCTTTCTGGGATCATATCCCTTACCCTCAAGATCCTTACCATCCTCGATGTACTTACGAGTAGCTGCTGCGAATACGAGCTGAAGCTCAGTATTGATGTTGATCTTGGATACGCCAAGACCTACAGCCTTCTTGGTCTGCTCGAAAGGAATACCGGAACCACCGTGAAGAACCATAGGCTTTCCACCGATAGCAGCCTTGATCTCAGCAAGACGGTCAAAGTTAAGTCCTGCCCAGTCTGCGGGATACTTGCCATGGATGTTACCGATACCTGCTGCCAGGAAATCTACACCGAGATCAGCAATAAGTTTGCACTCTGCAGGATCAGCAAGCTCTCCGGCAGATGCAACACCATCCTCAACACCACCGATGCCGCCTACTTCACACTCCACTGAAACACCCTTGCTGTGTGCAAGTGCGATGATTTCCTTGGACTTCTCGATGTTCTCCTCGATACCGAAGTGTGAACCGTCGAACATTACTGAAGAATAACCAACTTCGATGCACTTCTTAGCGCCTTCGAATGTACCATGGTCAAGGTGAAGAGCAACGGGAACAGTGATACCCATAGAATCGATAAGGTCGTTAACCATATCTACAACCAGCTTGTAGCCGCCCATGTACTTTGCAGCACCTTCTGAAGTCTGGATCATAACGGGTGTCTTTGTCTCCTCAACAGCTGTGAGGATGCACTTTGTCCACTCAAGGTTGTTTGTGTTGAAAGCCGGTATAGCATAGTGACCTTCAAGCGCTTTGTTGACCATCTCTGTAGCTGAAACGATTGCCATAAAAATATCCTCCTATTAAAAAAATATGTATTTAATACAAGTATGATTTTATATTCTTTTTCCTTAAAAATCAAGGTATTGAGAGCTTTATTCTACCTGCTTTTGCAAACGGTTTACATAGGAAAATTATGCAAACCGGCCTATTCCAGCTCAATTATCACCACTTCCGGTTGATTGAAATACCTGGGAAGCGGCGTGCTCTCCCTGCCCAGCCCCCTGCTGACTTCCATAAGACTCCCGTTAGGAAGCGTATACAGTCCGTTTACGTATTTTGCCATAAGACCCTGATCCGGAGCCAAAAGTCCCCTGCCAATAACCGGAATATAGAACTGTCCCGCATGGGCATGTCCTGCCATTATCAGGTCAAAATCATACTTTTCATATGTATCCACCCGCTCCGGTCTGTGGGTAAGCAGCACCCTTATGTGTGAATCATCGGTCTGCGCATATGCGCTATCCAGCTGCTCTTTCCACTGCTTATCCGTCATGTCAGTGGGATCGTCCACTCCGCATATATCTATCAGGCAGCCGTTTATCTCCACCGTCTCGCAGTTTCCCTCCAGGACATGCACTCCTATCCCTTTAAGGTATGCCTTCATTTCATCCTGCCTGTGACTCCAGAATTCATGGTTTCCCGTCACATAGTAGCAGGGATATTTTGACACAAGATATTCTGCAGTGATCTTTGCATTTTCATCATCCAGCACATCATCAAAAAAATCCCCGCCAAGCATGACTATGTCCGGGGACTCCCTATCGATCCTATTCAAAAGCCATTTCTGACCTTTGCCGTAATAGCAGGAATGCAGATCGGTGATAAGTGCAAAACGCACGCTTTCACCGTCAGCCTTAGCAAGGTCGACTGTAAGCCGCTCCGTCACAGGAATCCACGTAGATAAAGAAAAAATAATGAACAGTATCAGAACAGATATTTTGGCGATAATGACATTTTTTTTATTGTTATGCTTTTTCTTTTCCACATCCATATAACTAGTCTACTCACTGTATCTGACCATGCAAAGTCTCTTCTGCATGCATTCCACTTCTATGGACACAGCCTTAGTCTCCACTTCACCATCGGTATGAACATACAGATTTTCGCCGGTCCAGATGGTAAGCCTGCTGCCCTTTCCGAAATAAACGCCCTCCACATCCTTATGTGTTCCCTTATACATCTTCGGAAGAGCCATCGCCACCTCGCGCCTGGTCAGCCTGTTTGTATAGACATAATCAAATACACCGTCATCACAGGCTGCGTCAGGTGCAAACATAAGCCCGCCGCCCTGGTATTTATGATTCATCACCGCCACCAGCATGCTCTTTGACATGCGCTTCTTTTCACCGGTATCTTCATTTTCAATAGTGATATCCGTAATGGGTGATACCCCCAGCTGCTTAACGCATATGGCAGGATAACTTAAGGAACCCGCGTCGAATTTATTGAGTGCTTTCTTAGCCCTTGAGTGCATAGCCTCCGCACATACGGAAGCATCCAGCCCCATTCCGCAGCTTACCGCAAAGTATCTGCTCTTTCCGTTCAGCTTTTCATCTTCTGCCTCAAGATATGTAAGCTTCCCCAGATCATAATAAGCACATCGGTCTTCCTCTTTTTTCAGAGACCGCATTATGCCCCTGAATATCTCCACAGGCTTCTTCGGATACTGAAGTCCCCTTGCCAGGTCATTGGATGAACCTACGGGAATATATGCAAACTGCACTCTCTTAAAAGGATCGTCCTCCGGGTGGCTGTTCTCATACATAAGCATCCCCTGCAGTGCTGTATTGAAAGTCCCGTCACCGCCAAGCACAAAAACAGTCAGATGTCCTTTATCCTTTTCCAGAAGCTTCTTCACTATCAGATCGGCGCCCCTGTCTCTTGCAGTAAGATACCCTCTGAAAGGCTCTTCTATCTTTCTGACATCCTCTATGAGATTGTGCCTTTCGATCTGGCCTTTCCCGATCCCCGATGCTGGATTCATCACAAAATAAAGCATGATCAACTTACCTCAAAAACTTTCTCTGCATACCGCACAGATCCCATTGCGTCCTTCGAGTAGTGGTCTGCGCCTATCATATCCGCATACTCCTGAGTCATAACAGCTCCTCCCACCATGACGAGAGTATCGCTCTTTTTTTCCTGCAGCTGCTTTATGGTCTCCTCCATTGAGGGAACCGTAGTAGTCATGAGTGCACTTAAGCCTACCAGTTTTATGTCTTCCGCAACAGCGGTTTCAACTATCAGTTCGGGAGGCACATCCTTACCGAGATCCAGCACCTCATAGCCGTAGTTTTCAAGCAGCACCTTAACGATATTCTTTCCTATATCGTGTATATCCCCCTTTACAGTAGCCAGAATGATACGTCCCTTTATCTGGCCTTCATCCCCGCTTTTTTTAAGAGTCCCTCTTATGACCGCAAATGCAGCTGATGCGGATTCTGCACTCATAAGGAGCTGTGGCAGGAACATGGTCTTTTTTTCGAAGCCCCGGCCCACGATATCAAGAGCCGGTATCAGGGCACCGTCAATTATTTCAAGGGAATCCATTCCCTCATTTAAAAGTTCCTCCGTAAGAGCCCCCGCCCTGTCTTTCATTCCTTTTACAATGCAGTCCACAAGCGGAAGTTTCCGTTCGTCCTCTATGCTTTCATAGAGGCTGCTTTTTTTCACCTGGGCTTTTTTTTCCCCTGAAACAGCACCTCCGCCTGCGGCGAGTTTCGCGGCTTTCTCATCTTCAGCTGCCTTATACTCCTCCGCGAAGCCTATGAAAGACATGCAGTTTTCATCCTGCATGTTTAAAGCGCAGAACGCATAATAAGCCTTCATCATCTCCGTTGATGCAGGATTCATTATCGCTGCCGACAGACCGTTATTCATAGCCTGCGTGAAAAATATCGAATTGACGATCTCCCTGCATGGGAGCCCGAAGGATATATTCGATACGCCAAGGGAAGTGAGTCCTCCCAACTCGTCACGTATTCTCTTTAATGCCTCAAGAGTGACAAGAGCTGAATCCGGCTCCGCACTTATGCTCATGGCAAGAGGATCGATTATTATGTTCTTTTTCCTTATGCCGTACTCAGCTGCCTTTGCATATATCTTCTTAGCAATCTCCAGTCTGCCCTCCGCAGTCTTTGGAATACCTTCCTCATCAATGGTAAGAGCCACCACCAGACCGCCGTATTTTGCAGCCAGCGGAAATACCTGCTCCATCACCTCTTCCTTGCCGTTCACGGAATTGATCATCGGCTTGCCATTGTAAAGCCTCAGTGCTTTTTCCATAGCGACAGGATCTGTGGTATCTATCTGAAGCGGCAGATCCGTGATCGCCTGAAGCGCAGACACAACCTCGCACATCATTGCCACTTCATCGATTTCCGGAAGTCCGACATTCACATCAAGCACATCTGCGTGATTCTCCTGCTCATCCATTCCCACCTGCAGTATATGGTCTATGTCATGTTCCCTGAGAGCCTGCTTGAATCTCTTTTTGCCTGTGGGATTGATGCGCTCACCTATGAGTACCGGCTTATCGCCAAAGCGGACCGACCTTGTATATGATGTAATAAAAGTATCATTTTTTTCAGTAAGCGGAATGGGAGTCATTTCTTTAACCGCATTTATCATTGCCGCTATATGATCCGGCGTGGTTCCGCAGCATCCACCAAGAACCCTTGCCCCCTTTGACGCGATCTTTACCATCGATCCTGCAAAATCCTCCGGAGTCACATCAAAGACTGTCCTGCCGTTTTCTGTTCTTGGAAGACCGGCATTTGGATTAACCGCCACCGGTACTGACGCATACTTAACCAGCTCATCGACGATCTCCATCATCTGATCTGGGCCAAGTGAACAGTTCACGCCTATACAGTCCACTCCAAGGCCTTCTGCCACTGCCACTACCGTACACGGATCCGCACCGGTAAGCAGTTTGTGTGACTCATCGTACGCAGTCGTAAGCACTACGGGAAGTCCGCTTTCCTTCGCCGCAAGGACTGCCGCCTTTGCTTCATAAATATCCGTCATAGTCTCCACAAGGATCAAGTCCACGCCGGCCTTAATACCTGCGTCCACCGTAGCCTTGAATATCTCATATGCTCTTTCAAATTCCATATCTCCCAGAGGTTTTAACAGATGTCCCAGGGGGCCGATATCAAGAGCAACATAATGATCCTTCCCAACTGCAGGATCTTTCTCAGTTTTTTCTATAGCATTCCGGGCATGATTGACAGCCAATGCAATTATCACATCGAGAGGCATTTCCGGATCATCCGCCGGGAATTTCAGGATATTTCCGCCAAAGGTATTGGTCTTGAGAATATTTGCACCGGCCTTAATATAATCACTGTGCATCTTCTCAATGACATCGCCGCGGGTAATATTCCATGTCTCCGGAAGCTCACCGGGCTTAAGCCCCGCCGCCTGAAGTATGGTGCCGCACCCGCCTTCAAAGTAGGTGAAGCCCTCCCGTATTTTTTTCATTACCATTACGGATTTTATATTATTTTTTTCGTCAGTAGTCATCTGTCGTGTCCGTTTTCCTCATATTTCGCAGGCAGTCATCTGTCGTATCCGTATCTCTCTGTTTTTGCCGTGCTTCACCCGTATCCGTTTTTCCCCGGTCTGTCGCTTATGCCTATAACTGCCGTAACCGATTTTTCCGGAGCCATTATCATGGTATCCATAAGGGTAATTCCTGCATGCTTTGCCGGATTTAAAACTGAAAAGATACCCCGCTGGTTTGCCAGTTCGAAATCACCGTAGCCCGGGCTGAATCTTGCCCTTAAGTACTTTGATTCTTCCGTCACTTTTTGTTCGAGCATTTCATTAACGGAATCACATACGGTCTCTACAGCAGCTGCTCCCACAGCCTGCATCACCGCTGTCTCGGACATTGACAGAAACCTGGCCCGCTGCAGCATCCGGTCAAACACCGCCCCTATGGTCGCCGCAAAGATAAAAACTTCATCACAGCCTGATAAGTGCTTTGACAAAACCTTACTCTTTGTCTCCCCATAGGGAAAAGTCAGCACGCATTTTTCTTCATCATTGTCTATCCTATATCTGGCATAGCATGCTTTAGGTGCCATGATCTTTTTTACTTCGGCTATCTTTCTTTCAATAAGCTTTAAATCCTCGCCTTCAGCGGGATTTCCGCCATACCCCAGATACCGGGTCACCTCCTGTACTTTGATCTCAAGCTCATCCACAGCAGGTATGTAAATCAGTACAGGATGCTCCATTATCTCCCCTTATCCGCACATGACGGAATGATGTCGGAAAGATTTGCCATTATCTTTTCTGCCACATCAGCTTTATTCATAGTATAAATATGTATATGCTCTATTCCGTTCGCAAGAAGATCGATTATCTGGTCTGTAGCATAGGCGATTGCAGCCTGCTTAAGCGCCTCCGGTTTGTCACCGTAGCGGTCAAGTATAGCAACATATCTCCTGGGGACAAAAGCCTGAGAAAGCTTTATGATCCTTGCCATCTGGTTCGCCCTTGTAACAGGCATTATACCCGCGGTCACGGGAATGCTCACCCCGGACTCTCTGAGTTTGTACATATAGTTATAGAAGAGATCATTATCGAAAAACATCTGGGTGGTAAGAAACTCACAGCCCGCATCCACCTTCATCTTTATGCCTTCTATGTCGGCTTTCATATCAGCAGACTCCGGATGTTTTTCCGGATAGCATGCACATCCGATACAGAAATCACCGTACTTTTTGATCACGGGGATAAGCTCACTGGCATGCTTGTATATCCACTCATCAGTGCTCTCCACACCTTCCGGCAGATCTCCCCTGAGGGCAAGGATATTTTCCACGCCTGCAGCTTTAAGTGAATCCAGCTGGTCCTTTATCTTTTCCTCGGAAGCATTTACACATGTAAGATGCGCAAGTGCCGTCACACCTTTTTTCTCTATATCAGAAGCAATAGCCGTTGTATACTTTCTGGTGCTGCCTGCCGCTCCATAGGTAACGCTCATAAAATCAGGCTTTAAATCTGCGACTTCATCTACAGCCCTGCTTACCTTATCAAAGACTTCACTTGTCTTAGGAGGAAAAACCTCCAGCGACAGTGTAGGCTTATCTTCTTTATATATTTCAGATATCTTCATATTTCCCCTTTTCTCCGCATTCTGTGCGGTCCCGTGTGATTACGCTAATAACTCTCCGATGCCCCAAAGCTTTTGAATCACCTCCGGAACACCGTACAATTTTATCTCCTTAATTCCTGCCTTTATTTCAGCATTCATCTGAGCCTTCTCTTTTCATACTGATCCCTGACGGTAAGCGTCTCCTTTATGAGCCGAACCCTCTTTTCAACAGTATCATCTATAGGCTCCATCCCTAACGACAGTTCCATAGGGGTGAGTATTTCAGGTGTGATCTCATCCCTTATCTCATAAAGAACTGCCAGCTTATCCTCTACAGTTCCCGCATCCAGAAACTTAAGCAGGGCAGGATTTATCTGTCCTTCCGATCTTTTGTCAGCCACAGGCTGTGACGGTGTTGCCGTATAAGTATCCGGGTATGCAGAATTCGGTTCTCCCGCTATGTTCTGTGAGTATGCTTCAGTTCTCCGTACTGCAGTAACTGTCGGTTCAACCGAATGCATTTTTTCTAAGCCCCTGCCACCTGCTATATTTGCAGATGTATTTATATTGATGGCAGGCTGTACCGGCGCAGATACCGGTCCCTGCATCGGTGCAAACCGTTCTTTCTGTGCTGCATCAGGATACCTATTCCTGTCTACATCACTTAAGAATTCTTCCAGATTCCTGGTATAGATTTTGTATGGAGGGTAAAGCGCCTGATATACCACCACGCTTTCACCCGTCCCTGCATCTTCCGCTATCATAAGGACCTGATATTCACCGCCCTTGAAATGCTTAAACCTTTCAAAAGGTGCCGGTATGTTCCTATCACTCATCTCATCCCTCCCGACAGGATAAGACCCTGTCATACTTTCAGCCAGCTACCAGTCAAACACTTCTTCACCTGTCATCTGTGCCTCAGCCTCAGCTTTTGCTTTTTCTGACGCCTTTTCCTCTATCCCTTTTATTCCGGACAGGGCATCAAAGGCTCCAAACTGCGCAGCTCTGGATTCCATGCTCATCTGCGGATGTCTTTCCGAAACATGATGCGGCATGCCGATTATTCTGCTGTAATCACCGTCCCGCGACGGAGTTGACATTTTTCCGTTCATATTTCAGCCCCACTTTGACATACCTGTTCATTATACAACATAAAATAAATATAAAGAACTAAAACTTCCCACACCGTACAGCACTAGTCTGACTGTATTTAAGCAGACAGCGCTTTATCAAAAAAACAGATGAAAACCCTCCAAAAAGTAATATAATATAACATTATGAAAGAAAACTCTTCACACAGAATCATAACGGCAGCACTGGTATTACTGATAGTATTTGTATTATGCGCCTGCGGAGAGACCACCTGCGATTTCTGCGGACAGCAGAAAGTCTGCAAGGAATTCGATATCATGGGCACCACCAGGCATATATGTAATGACTGCCTGAATAATACCGCTTCCGCTGTTTCCGGGAATGTAGCAAGACAGTACGCGGAGCTCTTCGAAAACGGCACCCTTGAATATCCTGCCGATTCACCGCTTGCTGACCACTCGGAAGATGAGACGGCAGAGAGCGGGGAAAGCCCCGAGACTCCGACGCCTGTAGAAGTATACACTCCGGCCGATGATACCTCCGATAATAACGAACAGAATACTGAACCGGAAGATGCCGCACAGCCGGACGACAATGCCGAGCCAACAGAAGATACTCCGGCCGACACCTCCGGTCTGTCAAACGAAGCACTTATATCCGACTTGAACCGCAAGCTCCAGGCTGACTCAATGATACTGTATGCGGATGCAAATGATGTGAATATTTACCACCTCTATGAAAACGGTGGCGACACCGGCATAGTCTTTACGGTATCTCCCGGCACATCCGGAGATAAGATCTCCATCTGCCAGTACTCCCCTGACTCATCGCAGTCCTATGTCAAAGCAGTTATCCGCTCGATCCTTACCTATGTAGACAGTAACGACTACGATGGTCTTGGGCATGACATATACAACGGCACGATCCAGAACGGAAGCTACTCACAGAGCGGCATAAATTTCTATTCTTCCATAGGCACTGCGGACGAAATCGAAAAAGGACTGCCTTCAAGCACCTTTGAGATAGTTCCGTAGATTTTTGTATACAAAAACCCGATTTACGACGAATTCGTTTTGTATATATTTTCTCTATCCGGCATTATTGCATTGTCAATTTTCACAATTTCCCACTCGGTAATTCACTTTGCTATGGTAATTTTTTCAACTTGTTGCTATAATGCCATGTGGGGGTTTGGTCAAACTCCCTGTTAAGCGCTTACACCAGCAGGCAGTTTCTGCCACTGAATGTAAGACTCTAAGTAAGATTATAAAATTCAGAAAGGCGGAAAACTTAAATGGCAGAAAACCGGTACTACAATGAAATCATGGGCCTCAGCGGCATGGATGATTTCAAAGATGTTGTGGAACAGTGGCACACTCTCAGTGAAAACATCCGTAAATACAATGTAAAGAGACCTCCTGTTCTTCCCAGTCTTTTATGGGCATCAGACAGCGGAATGGACCTTGCAAGACTCATGAACATGCTCACAGGATTTGTTTATGAGGAGAAGAATCTCATCGATTTTTATGGTTCGGTTCAGACACTTGATTACTATATGGAATATCCTTCTGAGTCGTCTCAGTTCCATGAGCTGGAAAAGATAATGGAAAAGATCCGCAGCGCTGCCGGATTCCGTTCTGAATATCACGGCCTTATGTCTATCGATGTAAGTGAATGGATAGGTCACTTCAATGAAGAGAATTTCATCGATGTACTCAAGTACCTCCAGAGTATAAATTCTGACATACTCTATGTATTCCAGGTACCCAATTACAATCCTCAGGCTATAGAACAGCTTACCCAGATACTGGCACTGTTCTTCCATATACAGCCTATCACCTTAAAGCTTCCGGACGCAGATGCCCTTGGCTTCTACACAAAGAACGAGCTTCTTAAATACGGTCTCGCTCTTGATCCAGAAGCTGAGCAGCTCATATACGCATCTGTTGCAAGACTTAAAGAAGACCAGTATTTTGCAGGATACACTCTTCTTGACAGAATGGCATCGGATATCGCATATTCGCTCTACAGCACCACTCCGCCCAGTAACGGAATAGTGACAAGGAGCATGATAAGTTCTTTCGGACCGGAGGGTATGTATGTCACCGAGATGATACAGAACAATGCACGCGTATTCACATCCCAGTTCAGTTACTAAAAGATAAGGAGGCCGGTTAAAAAATGGCAAGTAATCAGATAAAAAACACAAGATATAAAGCAAACAACGGTCAGACCAGATGGGCAACCGTTGAAGAGATGCAGCGTTCCGCTACAAGAGTGGATCTTCATGCACCTTCTTACCCCACTGCCGGTATCCCCGTAATGTCAGACGGAAATACCGCTTACCTTGACGGTACCGATACCCATACTCTTATATTCGGTGCTACAGGTTCCAAAAAGACCCGTATCTTCTGTATGCCTACCATCAATATGATGATACGTGCAGGCGAGTCTTTCATCGTAACCGACCCCAAGGCCGAGCTTTATGTCCGCACCGGTGGATTTGCAAAAGAGCGTGGCTACAAGCTGGTGGTTCTTAATTTCCGTGATATCGGTTACGGAGACATGTGGGATCCCCTGGCACTTCCTTTCGAGTACTACACCACAGGCCGTAAGGATGAAGCTAATAACCTCATAAACGACCTTGCTGCTACTCTTTCAGCAAGACAGAAAGAAAACTCAACCGATCTGCTCTACCCTCTCATGGCTGAGACACTGCTTACTGCTAATATGTACCTTCTTTTCGAAGCAGCTGCTTCGGAAGGTGCAGTTAATATGCGAAGCCTCACAGCCCTCTGCTCACAGTCCTCACTTGAGTCACTGAGAACATTGGCAGGTAAGATGAGCTCACAGAACACCATCGGTATGCTTTTCAAAGGTACGCTGCTTGGTGAGAATGAAAAGACCATATCTTCCATAATGTCAGTGCTTTACGGAATGGTTTCCATCTTCAACCTGAACAAGAGACTTACCGATATGCTCTGCCACAACACTTTCGATATGAGAATGTTCGGACATGAAAAGACTGCGGTTTACATCATCGTACCTGATGAAAAGACCACATGTCACTTCCTTGTAACCATGTTCATCAAGCAGGTATATGAGATCCTGATCGGTGAGGCACAGAGACAGCCTACACTTTCACTTCCTGTCCGAGTCAACTTCGTACTGGACGAGTTCTGTAATATCCCGAAGATACCGGATATGCCTTCCATGATATCCGCAGGACGAAGCCGTAATATGAGATTCTACCTGATCGTACAGTCCATACACCAGCTGAAGGGACGCTACGGAGAAGATGCCGATACCATTAAGGGTAACTGTGATAACTGGATATTCCTCACCTCCCGTGAACGCGATCTCTTAAACGAGATGAGTTTCCTCTGCGGCGAGATCGATGCCTGGGGGCCGGGTGGTGCCGAAAAGAGACGGCTGATCTCCATTTCCGAATTGCAGCGTTTCAATAAACAGAAGGGTGAGGTTCTCATACTCCACGGACGTGAATATCCTTTCATCACTTACATGGCAGATATTGACCAGTATCCTGATTTTGCAAACTGGAGGGTTGTTCCCATAGCGCCGATCGAGATACCTCATGTACCTACCTTCGACGTTATCAAGTTCACCACAAAGAATGCATTCCTGCCGGACGGTGTTCCTTTCAACGAGCCCGACTAAAGACAGGGAAAATAAAAAAGCAAACAAAAACTGCACATCATCGGATGTGCAGTTTTTTATTGCCGTCAGATATTAAGTTAAACTTTGACTTTATGTGATATTTATTGTGATCTATCTTCCGTCATATGAGAGTACTGCATTCATTTTACGTCAGATTGTGAATGCGATACCCTCATTTTTTCAATTTCAGTCACCTTGGTCAGTTGCCTTGTTAAATCTCGATTATATTATTTGTTTCGGATCAGTCTGTTATATTGTGATTAATTCTCCAAAAGTAGCTTTCTCCGGCTGTCAGTACTAACCTTTATGCAGCCTTCATCTTGAGGAAGATATTGTTTATCGTAGCAGCATCCGTCTTACCTATGCTGCCCTTCAATCCTAATACGAGCAATACAGTTGCTGCCATTACCCTCGTTTCCTTTACCGGATTATACTTACTTGCACAGAAAGCGATGGAGTTGGCCATCCTCATTCCGGTATCGGCTGCCAGCTCATCAATATTCTCATAACCTTTTCCGGCACATACGAATTCGAGGACTGATGTCCCATTCAGCTCGCTATCCATAACTTCCTCAGAACCAACCATGGATATATAGCTGTCCTTGATATTACGAACGGTCCTCTGTCCCTTCTCTGTATCCGTGTAATAGGTTGCGAGCATTTTCCGATCCTGCATGCACCTGATACAGTATGATGCAAATTCTATTCCGGCATTTATCGCTGAACTAATCACTCCGGTCATAATGCCTGCATCAATCTTTCCGAAGATTTCCTCAGCAACCGCCATTCCCATCTTAGTTACATCATTCACGATAGCCATATTCTGAATCGTATTGGCAGTTTCAGCCGAAAGATTCTGAAGATTTCTGTGCTCCTCCACGGTATTCTTATTTAGCTGCTTTTGTCTCTCATCCTGAACTTTCTCCGCCTTACTGAGTGTCTCCTCATCCTTCATCAGCGTAGACATATCGTTTGCCCGATCCTTTGCGTCACTCAGAAGCTTTTTATTCTTAATGCTGACTGCGATATCCCTGAATCCGTCAATGAATACCTTGTGCTTATTTATCTTTCCGACAACAAACGATACTTTGCTGATAAAGCTGTCACCAAAATCCTTTATTACATTATATTTGTCCTGAAGCATATTTACGTTTTTCTCACCCAGAGCACCATTAACGATCTCCGTTGTGGAGCTTTTTATTTTCTCCTGAACCTTATTCAGTATCTCCTGGGGCTTTTCAAGAAGAGCTTCGATCTCCTTATCAGGATTGTCAAGCGCACTTATAGTACCCTCCACTATTTCCTTGACCTTAGTCACAAAAGGTGAATGCTCTTCACCATCAGCAAGCTTGCCGGTCTTACGGTCAATATTTGAAAGAACATAAGCCGTAGCCTCTGCATACTTATTCTCCACAGTTTCTTTTATCTCACCGATGATCTTTACATGCAGCATATTTCCGATATTTACAGCAGTATTTGATTTGATCTTTACGGTGTCGATCATTCCGTCAGCTTTTTTCTTTTGTTTCGAGTACTTATCGAAAAGCTCGTCGATATCATCACGTATATCACCATACTCGTACTTCATCTCATACGAACCGATTATCTCATCAATCCTGGATGCACTGCCCGGTGTCGGCTTTTCCATGATCTTACCCTTTACCAGCTTTCCGATATCAGACAGATTTACACCAGAAATCATGGAATTAACTACCAGATTATTTATATCGTTGGTAAGTGAGGCCGTACTTGTATAGAAAGTACCTGTAAGCTGATTCTTAACGACCCCCTTGATATCGTATTTTGAAGGATCCGTAGTGAGGAAAGAGGGCAGCTCACTTATGCGGCTTTCCTTTTTCTCCTCATCACTGGCAAGCATTTCATCCAGCTTATCTAATTTATCATTGAGACTCGGCAGTACTATCGTTGCCAGACTCTTCACCTCTGATTTGATTTCCTTTACCGACATACCGATACCGGGAATATTTGTACTGTTAAGTTTTTCATCCGTAAGCATCTTCTTGCCATGCTGTACTCCAAACCTCATAAAGCCATTTCCTGTGTTATGCAGGTTACGTCTGAGTATACTGTAATCCATGGAAATCTTGCCATAGGTTGAAATCTTACCCGCAGAACGGTACAGCTCGTCATTACCTTCGCGCATCTCCAGCTCATAATCAGCTCTCTGAACAAACTGCAGCGCCCTTAAGAACAGCTTCCAGTCAACAGCAGTATCTCTCTTAAAAATGTAGCATTTTTCATTGCTGAGGATATCACCTATATTCTTTTTCGCAGTAAAATCAACCGAATCATCCACCTGGGTAGACAGCAGCGACTTGAAAGCTTCCGTATACGCATTCTCTCCCAGGCTCACACCTTCATTTCCACGCATGGACTTATCAATATACTCGTCAATAAGCCTGAACCTTCCTGTCTCATTTGCAAAAGATCTCTCCTTTGAAGCCCGGAATACATTCATATAGAAATTCTTCTTTGAGATGTCCAATAAATCCCTGCGCCCCAGCACCTTAATGAAAAGCTTTTTCTGCTTTTCGTTAAGACTACTGTACCCTGCAAGAGCGATCTTCGCTTCCCTATTCTTACCACTTGCACGATCTTTTTCAGACTCCTTCTTAAGGAATTCCTCAAGCTGATCCCTGGCAATTTCTTTTCCGTCAGCCTTTTCAAACTCCTTTTCATAAGCAGCTATAGCCTTCTTATTGCCGCTGGCAAGGACATAGTTGGAAGCATTTCGCATAGCAAATCTCGCTCTGTTGTCCTTTTCCATCTCGTTCATAAAATCAACTGCCTTTGCAAGAAGAACCCAGTCAATTTTTCCGTATCGGTTAAATGACTGCGCATCAAAATCAGCTTTTGACAGCACCCTGCCCTGCAAAGTCTTTTTATCATCCATCTTAAAGCTGAAAGCAGTAACCAGCGCCTGCATGCATGCACCATTATTCACGAAATTACTGAAAGACTTCTTGTGGTTATCCTCGGAAAACAGAAGCTTAAGTTCTTCCCTCTTTTCCTCATCAATATGCTTAGTTTTGTCTGCACTGCTGGTATCCAGAGCAGCACGGTTCTGAAGTATGGCGATAAATCTGTGCATATCGATTTCATCCATATTCGCCAGTTTCTCTACAACCTTTTTCCTTGCCTTTAATTCTTTCCGCAGATTAGAACCCTTTACAACCGATACCTCAGCCACATTCAGATCATGATCTTCCCTGGCAAGCTCAATAAGCTTATCCTTAACAGAATCCGGCGTAAATTCCATCTTTCTCAATTCGTAGACATCGTTTATCTGCTTCTTGCCAAGAAATGCAGCTTCATAAATTGATGATATGCCGTCACCCATACGCTTCTTATCTGCTTCGGTGACCTTATCCCTGTTCTTCTTTACCTTATCTGTTACAGCTTTGGTAAACTGCAGGGCTTTCTCAAAAGCAGACTTGCTTAATGTAGTGCGCTCTCCAAAGATACTGTCTCCGTGATTAAGCAGCTTATACCCGCATACACTGTAATCTATGTGGAAATCATAATCCTTTCCCGCCATATAATTCGTAAGTTCCTTAAGCCGGTCTGCAACGTCCTTGTCTCTGAGATTCTTTTCAGCCAGTACCGAAGCAGAACCTGCATCAAAACCGATTGCTCCTTTTTCAAGAAGCATAAGTCCAAGCGCAAAGAGTTCCTTTTCTCCGGCGCTCAGCTTGTTATATTTTTTATTACAGCTGCGTGATCCGTACCTCTTAAGAATATCCTGGAAGGATTCCTTACCCGTGCCTCTCAGGAAATTCCATTTTTTCTTTCCGTAATCTTTCGAAGATGCGACCTCATATTCTTTCTCATTAAGTGCGATATACTTGAGATTAGTTTTATCAGATGCAAATGACTTTAATTCGTTACTCCACTTTGTCTCATCAAAAACAACATCTTTACCGCTTTCAAGCTCTTTAAAAATACTTTCATGATAGTACTGTCTTAATAAATTCAGATATCTGTCCCGGCCCCAGCGATCTGTCTTGCGGTAGTAGTCATCTGTTTCCAATACCTTATCCGCACACGTCATAAAGGAATCCATGTACTTAAAATAGCTTACTGCCTTTTCAACTTTTTCCTCAAATGACACTTTTGCCTTATCATCCTGCTCCTTAATGTTGATTCCGGTAGCCAGAAGTGCTCTTAAATCTCTGGATATATCCATGCGCTCCTGCACAAGGGAACCATTTGTGATCTCAAGACTTTCCAGTCGCTTTAAAAGCTTATAATTTTTCCTGAATGTTTTATACCACTCAGTCTTTATGAAACGACGCTCTGAGAGATACTTTCCTTTTCTGTCAGGATCAGCAAAATCATCCATATGCCTATATGCATTCACTACAAGAAGCTTATGCTCATCTTCTGAAATCTTCTCCTCTTTTTCCTCAGCAGAGGAAAGAATGTCCGAAACATCCGCCAGCCACTTCGCATGCTCATTTATTGCCTTATCAAATCGCGCATTAACATTTCTCTCCACAAGAAGATCGATAAGAAACTTATCAAGTTTATAGTATTTTGCCAGTGAGGAATTCACCCTGTCCCTTGCCCGCTTCCAGTCATCGGAACTCAGTGAATTCAGCTTGGAAGTTCTGACATTCACTAACGCCTTGCTTGTAAATATTTCATCCAGGACTTTCCGGTCGTCGTATATTCCCAAAAAGACATCCCTGCGGTTTCTTATCGTACTCTCGGATTTCTTCGCAGCAATAAGATTTTTAGCCTTGTCCTTTTCTTCCGACTTAGCTTTGTGGCTCTCTGCATACTTTACATCCTTTTTGTATATCTTTTCATAATCCTCAGCCATTTCAGCCAGCTTTGCTTTAAAATCAGCCTCACTAAGATTGACCATCAGCACTTTATTCGAGCTGATAAAGCGTGCAATGTTCCTGTTTCCTTCCTCCTGTCCGGCAAAAACGCTGTTCGTATCACTATCAGCAAGTTTCTTTAAGTACAGTCCAGCCTGAAAACTGTTATTTTCATATCTTCTGCATGCTTTGACGATTTCTTCCTTAAGTGACTCCTGGGACAGCAGCTTCTTAAACCTGTTCTTATCACCATACATTTCGGTAATCACTGCCTGTGCACAGAAGTATACTGACGCAGTCTTTCCTGCATTCTTCTTATCCTTTCCCACTATCGTCTTAAGCGCAGCCCCGGTTGCAGTCTGGATGTTCTTTTCAATACTCTTACCATCGGCATTCACCTCTTTTAAGATAGTTCTCTGTTCCCTTTCAAGCTCATTCTTAAAAAATACAGCATCTCCTGTGAGCTTACCGTTATAGATAAGGGCGTACCGCTTTTCAATATAGAGCTGCTTGATAGCTTCAGGCACATTTGCAGAATTAATTGCATCTATCGCCTTTCCTATCTTTAACTCAACTGTAGTATCCAGATATTTTGCTACATATGACTCGTTAAAAGTCATCATTGTGATATATAAGCTCTTATCCTGACAAAGTTTTTCAGCATAATTCTTATATCTTCCGTTCTTATACTGACAAATGAATTTAAACTGCTTTGTAAAACGCTCAAACCTCTGCTTATCAAGTGTTCCGTCAGGCTTTGCCTCAGGCTTGAGTGCAGCAAACATCTTTCCCCTTTCCTGTTCAATATTTCTGGAGGATTCCAGACTTTCCTTTGTGCTTGAGACCAGATCATTTAAGTCAGCTAAGCTGACCGTTCCGCTTAATGCAGTAATTTCCAGCACAACTTTATTGATAAGCTCCTGATCATCTTTATGTGCATCCTTCATACCTTTTATAAATTCTTCATTATTTACTATATTGCGTTTCAGCAGCCCCGCTATCAGCTTAATGTCTGATGTGGGAAGATATTCCATCTTTGAGAGTTCTGTGTCCGAACCGGTTATTCTTTTTATGAGATTATCCTTTAAGAATTCCCTGTCCGTCTCGTCAAGAATCCTGCAGACATCCCGGTCCTCAAGGAATAAATCGCCGAGTATCCGGTTAGAAAAACCTATATGCCTTTCAGGCTTCACTTCTGTCCAGTGGGCAATGAAGTCTGCATACTTTATGTTCGGCTTTGTAAGGTCTACTTTTTCATCATTCTTCCTTATTAGCTCATCAAACTTTGCCTTAAATTCCTCCTTTGTATATGCACCCATTTCAAATTTAAGTTTTTCGATTGCTTCCCATGTCTCTGCTTTCAGCATTCGATGTTTAAAGCCGTATTTCTTATTGACCTTAGACTGACCGCTAAGGTTGACAAGAAACTGCTCAGCCTTTTTCCTAAGGGCATAGCTGCTCTGCTTGTTTATTTCAGTAATTTCCTCACCTCCGGCAAGGTATCTTGCAAATACGGTCTTGTCCACAGACGGGATCTGACAGACTTTCATAAGATGATCCAAGGTTTTCTCAGCCTTTATCTCACCCGGAGCGAGAAATGTGACATAGGACATGGATGACTTAACAGCATCAGCGATAGCCATCTCTCCGCCGTAAACGTACATAGCTCCAAGGTCAGCCTTTATCCTGTCTTTTATCCGCTTAGCGGACAGTCCCGAATATTCCTTCTCATCCACGATCTGATCAATGATCTCGTAATTGGACTCTGTCTGCTCCTTGAGAATATCAAGCCGGATTCGGAAAAAACTATCATCTGAATTAAGGATAAGATCGTTTACCTCACTCCTTTCCCAGAAACGTTCATCATTTCTATCTATCCCCAGAGCTTCGATATATTTATCCTTCTTTATTTTGGCAGACTCAAGAAGCCTGCTGTTTTCCTTTTCAAAAGTCTTAAGGAGAGCGCCTATATGTTTTCTAAACTCGGTTACCTCATCAAACATGTGCATGCGGAAATTCTGGTCATCACTGATCTTATCAGTCAGATATTTGCCAAGCTTATCCTTCAGCCCCGAAAGCCCCAGTGTAAGCTGCGGATTTTCATCGCAGATCATGCTCAGTGTCATTTTGTTTGCAATAAGCCTGTTATTCTTATCCGCAAGTATTCTTTCAAGTGTTTCCTTATCCTTATTATCAAACTCCTTACCGCTTACAAGTTTCTTCAGTACATCCTTATATTCCGTACTGTTACCATACCACTTGTTTATAAGATCTCCCTTTACAGTATCGGAAATAGATTCATTGGACAGGATTTCCCTTACCTGCATATCCTTGACCTTATCATTGATCTTTTTCCTTGTTTCAGCAGAAGCCTTCATCAGCTGGTCATTCAGCCCCGAAACGACATCAACTATACGGCAGCTTATACGATATCTGGAGCTGCCGCTGCCCGTAAGATGCATCCACTTCTTATGGGTAAGCTGATAGTATTTTGCCGTTGATTCCGCAAGTCTGACGGCATCACGGTAATCAACCTGCATAAAGCCCTTCTGTCTGGCATTTTCATTGTACTCGCTTAAGTTAACAAGCATTTTAAAAGCATCCTCCATCTCACGGAATGCCTTATGCTTTTTTTCATTATCATGCTCCATATGATCAAGGAGCTGCTTCATAGTATAATTGTCTATACTGCGCTTGAGCCCGGATTCTGCCTGATCTTCCTCCAGCTTCGACTCATATTTCTCTATGGTATCGCATGCGATGTCATTAAGAGTTTTCTCCTCGGCAAATGAAAAAAGAGGAATCTTTTTCTTCTTTTTCTCAGTAGCGGCAGAATTCTCACCGTTCAGCTTTACCTCATATCTTTTATATGACTGCTGCCGTTCTTCCTTACCTGCTTCCTTGATTTCCTTTTTTTTGCTTTCCTTAAATAAAGAATCCACTGACCAGTCCTCCGTTACTTTGTTTTATATAACTAAAACTTCCCACTTGTTGTATACCACTAACTTCCTCACACCGGTAGCTTGCCTGACGGTGGTGCCGTTCGCCAAGCAGTTCTTACGAAAATGCCCCTATCTATGGTATATTTCCGGAACCGTTCACACGCTACAT
>JAEEGL011887065.1_pt1 | contig 19862 bp, 17 predicted proteins | sample 9134231 | NCBI WGS metagenome assembly JAEEGL01 (sample SAMN16246548, study PRJNA631951) | gut metagenome | biome: gut microbiome; feature: rumen; material: fiber-attached | host: Bos | place: Iran: Karaj | collected 2018-10 | reverse complement strand
CACGTCGATGTGACCGTCCTTGCCGTCGATGACCTGTATCATGTCGATGTTGTGAGCAATTGCGTACTCGAAATCGCGCTGGTCGTGGCTCGGAACTGCCATAACTGCGCCGGTACCGTAGCTCGCAAGTACGAAGTCGCCGATGAACATACGAACTTCCTTGCCGTTTACGGGATTTATGCAGGTAACGCCCTTGAGCTCGCAGCCGGACTTGGTCTTGTTGAGCTCTGTGCGGTCCATGTCGTTCTTCTTCTTTGTTTCCTCTATGTAAGCCTCGACCTCTTCGCGGTTCTGAACGCGGTCGAGCAGGCTTGCTGTGATGTCTCCGTCGGGAGCGAGCACCATGAATGTGATGCCGTAGATAGTCTCGATACAAGTTGTGAATATCGAGAACTTGCCTCCGCCGACAATGTCAAATTCTACCTCAACACCGGTGGATTTGCCTATCCAGTTGCGCTGCATGGACTTTGTCGACTCAGGCCAGTCTATCTCGTCGAGACCCTCAAGGAGCTTCTCAGCAAATGCGGGCTGGTCGATTACCCACTGCTTCATGTTCTTGCGTACAACGGGGAATCCGCCTCGCTCTGACTTACCGTCGATAACTTCATCGTTCGAGAGAACTGTTCCCAGCTCCTCGCACCAGTTTACGGGCATATCTATGTACTTTGCATAGCCGTCGAGGTAGAGCTGCTTGAATATCCACTGCGTCCACTTGTAGAACTCGGGGTCGGAAGTAGCTATCATCTTTGACCAGTCATAGTCAAATCCGAGCTCCTTGAGCTGCTTTGAGAATGTCTTGATGTTCTCCTGTGTGAAGCCGTTGGGGTGATTTCCTGTGTTAACAGCATACTGCTCAGCCGGCAGACCAAATGAATCGTAGCCCATAGGGTGAAGGACGTTATAGCCCTGCATACGCTTCATGCGTGAAACTATATCTGTCGCTGTGTATCCCTCGGGGTGACCTGCGTGGAGACCTACTCCCGACGGATAGGGGAACATATCGAGAGCGTAGAACTTCGGCTTGCTGAAGTCCCAGACGTCAGTCTTGAAGGTCTCATGCTCCTCCCAGTATTTCTGCCATTTCTTTTCAATGGCGGTGAAATCATATCTGCCCATTATTTATATCATTCCTTTTTTAATATTTACTTGAACAATTCTGAGAACTCGCTCCACTTGTTTGTGAAGTGCTCCTTTATCTGCGGGAGTATGCATAATACGACCGCACAGCCGAGGTCGATAACTCCCTCGGTAAGATAGATGAAGTTGCTCCTGATGTGGATAATGTTGCCGGGAAAATGGATAACAGCAACAGCGGCAAGAAGTCCTGCAACTGCATAGTTTACGTATTCAAGTCCAGTGAACATGAAAAACGCTCCTGCGACCGCTATCAGCCAGCCAGTGAAGTCAAAACCTCCTCCGAGGACCGCATTCAGTATGCACTTGAATATCATATACGCGCCAATGGCGATGCAAATAGTCCTGCCCTGAGCGTTATTAGTCCTCATTTGCCTTCTCCTTAACAAGAAGCTCGCTTATATCCACCTGCTCGCCGTCTGCCCAGAGTCCCTCAAGCTTGTAGAAGCCGCGGGTCTCCTTGTAAAATACGTGAACAATGATGTCGCCGTAATCAAGGATTATCCATGTGTTGCCTGTATCAGCCTCGCGGCGCTCGGGCTCTATGCCCTTCTGCGAGAGCTGGAACTCGACTTCATCGGCAAGTGTACGCGCGTGAGTGTTGCTGGTACCGTTGACGATAACAAAGTAGTCAGCGAGGATAGTGAGGTCGGCGATGCGCAGAGCCTGTATATCCTCTCCCCTTTTGCTGTCGAGAGTTTTTACTATAAGTTCGAGCTTTTCCTGCTCAGTCATAAATTCAATCTTCCTTCCACCATGGTTTCTTGTCGGGGTCTCTGATAGGTTCTGTAGCGTCCTCGAGGTCCTCGAAGGACATTCCAGTGTCGTCGTATACTGCATATGAGTGGTCGAGCACGAGCTCTACAAGAGCTGTGTCGTAATCTGTCATATCGCGCTGATACGGACGGAAATACTCGTTGAGCATATCAATGGTCTCCTGCTTGTGAACGGAGTATACAGAATACTTCTCGCCGTCGTCAGCATAGAACCATGCGTCCTCGCCGGGAACCATATTAACTCTTACGCTGTCCATTGAAAGAGTTGATGCGAAATCTGCGATCTTGCTCATATCGTCGATAGAGAGGTCAGTGTAGATGAGCTCCTCGTCCTTTATCTGCTTGATGTAGCTGTAGAGCTTGAGTCTGCCCTCGTCCTCAACGATGTTGAAGAGCTTCATCATAGCTGCCGCCATGAAACGGCGCTGATTCTGCATACGTCCGATATCGCCCTGTATCCACTCGTGACGGAAGCGGACGAACCACTCTGCCTGCTGTCCGTCGAGGACAACATCGCCGGCAGGGATTATCTTATCAGCTTCGTAGATTATCTCGTTATCGAGGTGTATCGGGATACCGCCGATGATATCGACCATTCTTACGATATCAAAGCAGGCAGTTGTAACATATGCGTCTATCGGAATGCCGAAATTCTCCTGTACAGCGTCAACAACGCGCTGGATCGGTATCTTGTTCGGGTCGCCGCAGGAATAGATGCTGTTGAACTTCTTCGTTACGCTCGAAGTATAGTCAGGGAGACAGCAGTCACGCGGTATCTGGAGGATATTCATCTCGCAGTTTCCGATATCGAACTGAACTACCCACATAACGTCCGAGTTGAGCTCATCCTCGTCAAAGCCGAGGAAAAGAATGCTGTACTGACCCTCTACGAGCTGGGGAAGGTCAAGTCCGTCGTTGAATTCGGGAGTAACTACCTCTGTATTGAGGTTGAGCTCGATGTTCTCCTTCTGGAGCTGTCCCTCCTTAGCCATTGGCTGAGCGTGCTTGAAAAGGTATACGAGCGAGCAGTTGCCGCCGGTGTTCTTGTCTACGAAAATAGGCATATTCAGAACGAGCATACATATCACTGCGATACTTGTAACAACTGCGAGCGACTTGATGATGAAGTCCTTTACGGAGAAACGCTTTCTGTCCTCATCAAAATCCTCGTATTCCTCATCGTAGTCAGCATCGTAATCGCTGTCAGCTTCATATCTTCCACGGTAATTGCTTGAGGGAGCTTCATGTTTGCCGCGGTATTCACCTGCGGGAGCCTCATGCTGTCCGTGGTATTCACCTGCGGGAGCTTCGTGCTGTCCGTGATATTCGCCTGCGGGAGCCTCATGCTGTCCGTGATATTCGCCTGCGGGAGCTTCATGCTGTCCGTGATATTCGCCTGCGGGAGCTTCGTGCTGTCCGTGATATTCGCCTGCGGGAGCCTCATGCTGTCCGCGGTAGGGCTCGTTTACGGGCGGATACTGGCTGAATGCGTTGTTGTTATTAGCCCTTACGAGCCTCTTTAAAGGCTTTGGACGCTCGCGGACTTCCTCCGCATCGTCCATACCGTTGATATCAATGTCTATATCGTTTTGCTTCATTGTTATCCTCTTTTCATAAATGTCATTTTTATCATTCTACTTTATTATTTATTTTTCTCTTCTTCAAGAAGGCGCGTGTAGAAGTTGTAGCCCTCTACCGTACACGGAGGAATAACTCCGCCCTTCTTTATAACTGCTTTTATAGAAAATGAAAACGCTTCGAGCATTGCAAGGTCGAGGTCTGAATAGGTCAGCTTCCTCATCTTGTCAACGTCCTTGTAATCGCGCTCGGCTGAGATAAGGTCTCCGAGGTAGACTATCTCCTCAAGCCTTGTCATTCCGGCTCTGCCGACTGTATGAAATCGTATCGAATTGAGTATGTCGATATCCTCAACTCCGAATTCCTTCCTTACGAAATACGCTCCGGCTATCGCATGGAGAAGCGAACGCGTCTCGAGCTCTTCACGGCATACAGCGTATCCGCTCTCGAGGACGAGCTCTTTCTGCTCTGCGGCAGGGAGCTCCTTGCATATGTCATGGAGCAGACCCGCAAAATAAGCCTTGTCGGGGTCTTCGCCGTACTTCTCAGCAAGCTTGCGGCATTCAGCTGCAACATTCAGCGAATGCTGATAGCGCTTCTGTGAAAGGTGCGATTTCAGGTATTTCTTTTTGTCATCGGGGTCGTATAACAAACGCTCACCTCATTGTCTGTAAAGATTCATCAATCTTATATATTGTACTACATTTTCGTCAAGATAGCAAGAGTATTTCTGATTTTTTGCAATTTTTTTTCTGATATCAGTCGAGGATATCTCCACCGGAGCAGCCTTGCATACCATTATTTTGCCGAATTTTCGCAGTTCCTCCGCCTTTTTTTCAAGCTCAGCCATGTCGCCCTCGCATCTCGACACAACTGCAAGCGTACACTCGCGGAGTATCTCCTCAAAGCAGTACCACGTCTCAAACGAGAGCAGCATATCACTTCCGACGAGCAGGAAGAGCTCAGCGTCGGGGTATCTCCTGCGAAACTCGCGTACAGTGTATATCGTATAGCTCACTCTGTCAGAGCGGAGCTCGTAGTCGCAAACGCTCAGCTTGTCGCTCACGCCGCAGGCAAGTCTCAGCATTTCGAGCCGGTCATCGCCGGATACGTACTCGGCTGAGGAGCGGTGCGGACTTATCTTTGACGGAACAAGGTACAGCCTGTCGAGTTCAAGCTCTGAGACCGCAGTCAGCGCAAGGTGGATATGTCCGTTGTGAACGGGATTGAAGCTTCCGCCGTATATTCCTATGCGCATAGGATTCACCCCTGCTTCCAAGGCTTTTTGCCGGAAGTCCAGCCCTTGTCTGTCCAGTATTTCTTGTCTGCCTCGTTCCAGCCGTTTTTCTGTATCATCGCCATGAGCCTGAAAAATGCCGCAGTTTTCAGCGGAACGCTCTTTTTGCCTGCATTTCGCTTGATCTTTGCAGCGAGACTGTCCGTCTGCTTCTCGAATGCCTGCTTCATTTTCGGAGTCACAGCTTCCCATGATACAGCCCTTATCGGCTTGCCGAGCTTGTATGTCCTCGGTATGCCCCAGAAAAACGTGCTGTCAGCCATGTCCTTGAGTGCCGACTTGACTCCCGCTCCTGCCGCAGTCGAAATAACGACTGCCTGCTTGCGGAACATTCTCTCGTCGGGGCGGTGAGCCATCCAGCGGTAGCCGTAATGGTCGAGCAGAGCCTTCATCTGTCCGGTCGCGTGGTAAACATAGACCGGCGAGGTCAGTATGATGAGGTCAGCGGCGTCTGTCTTCTCCGTTATCGGACGAAGCTTCTCGTAATGCGGACATTTGTCCTCGCCCTTTACAAAGCAGTTCGTACAGCCGCAGCAGAACTCGTCGAAATCACGCGGAAGAAACACCTCGGAAATATTCTCCGGCTTTGTGACCTTTTCCGCAAGCATACGTCCTATGCTGTAGGTCGAGCCCTTATGGTTAGTTCCGCTGATTATCAATGCTTTCATAATCTCTCCCTCTTTTTCAGAAAGCGCCCTCATATATAACATTCAGTCCGGAAATGCGAACTGACACATTTTCTGGAAATTTTTTTATTTTGCCTTTGGTATATTCTCTATCACAGGCTCTTTCTCGTTTCGCTTGAAGAGCACGAAACGGCTTCCGATGACCTGTACAACGTCTGCGCCAGTCTGCTCAGCGATAGCGTCAGCCGCCTCTCTTGCAGTCCAGCCGGAGTTCTCGAGCACACGGAGCTTTATGAGCTCGCGCTTGCGGAGCGCTTCTCCGATGTCCTTGCACATGACCTCGGTAACTCCGCCCTTGCCTATCTGGAAAATTGTATCGTATGTTGAAGCGATACCGCGCAGGTACGCTCTCTGCTTGCTTGTAAGCATATTATTCACCGTATCTTTCTTTCAGGAAGCGGTACAGCTCGCGCAGAGCCGCACCTCTGTGGCTTATCTTGTTCTTTTCGTCAGCGGTGAGCTCCGCCATTGTCCTGTCTCCTACGACGAATACAGGGTCGTAGCCGAAGCCGTTCGTACCGCGCTGCTCATAGCCGATAGAGCCGCGGCATTCGCCTGTCAGCTCGGTGTGACCGTTTTCGTCGAGGTAGCATATCGTACACTCGAATGCGGCTCCGCGCCTGTCAGCAGAAACGTCCCTCATCTCGGAAAGGAGCTTCGCGCAGTGCTCCCCCTCGGGAGCATACCTCGCGGAATAGACTCCGGGAGCGCCGTCAAGCGCGTCCACACAAAGACCGCTGTCATCTGCGATAGTCGGGAGCTTTACCGCGTCATAGACTGCTTTTGCCTTTATATAGGCATTCTCGGCAAATGTAGCTCCGTTTTCCTCGGGGTCGCAGTCTGCACCGGCTTCGCGCTGTGAGAGCACCTCAATCCCCAGCGGAGAGAGTATCTCCCTCGCCTCGCGGAGCTTATTTGCGTTGTTTGTCGCCATTACGAGCTTAGTTATCATCATCATCGCCCTTTCTGCCAAACAGACGGCTGAAGAAGCCCTTCTTTTTCTTCTTCTCAGGCTCTTCTGCGAGAGCTTCCTCCTCGGAGCTCTCCTGCTCCTCAGCATCTATGAGCTCCTCGATTTCGTCCTCGAGGTCTTCCTCGTCCTCATCTTCCTCGGAAGCCTTCTCCTCTGCGAGTGCCTCCATAAAGCTCTCGTCTATGTCAAATTCAGTTCTTGCCTCAAATTCAGCATTCTCGTCGTAGTTGTCAACGTCGAAGCCCTCTTCATCAGGCTCTTCTTCTGAGCTTTCTGCTTCTTCCGTCTCTTCCTCATCGTCTTCATACTCTGATTCGTCGTCAGCCTCGTATTCCTCGGCGTCTTCTTCGTCATCGTCGTATTCAGCTTCATCGGGCTCGTCGTAGTCCCCGGCAGGAGCTTCCGGAGCTGCAAGCTCATCTGTCTCCTCCTCTTCTTCGTCCTCAACAACAGGCATATCGAAGAGAGCGTCCACGAACATTCTGCTGTCGAACGGCTGGAGGTCATCTATCTTCTCGCCAACACCGATGAGCTTTACCGGAATGCCAAGCTCGTTCTTGATAGAGATAACTATGCCGCCTTTTGCCGTTCCGTCGAGCTTTGTGAGGACAATGCCCGTGATGGGAGCTGTCTCGCTGAAAAGCTTCGCCTGACTTACCGCATTCTGACCAGTCGTCGCATCAAGCACGAGAAGCACCTCGCGTGAGCTGTCTCCAGCCTTTGTGTCGATTATGCGGTTTATCTTCTTGAGCTCCTCCATGAGGTTTTTCTTGTTGTGGAGTCTTCCCGCAGTGTCGATGATAACAACATCGCAGCCGCGAGCCTTTGCTGCTTCGAGCGAATCATATACGACAGCACCGGGGTCGCTGCCCTCAGCGTGCTTTACGATGTCAACGCCTGCACGGTCAGTCCAGACCTGAAGCTGGTCGATAGCCGCCGCTCGGAAAGTATCTGCCGCCGCAACGAGCACCTTCTTGCCCTCGTTTTTGAACTGGTAGCAGAGCTTGCCGATAGTAGTGGTCTTGCCTGCGCCATTTACGCCTATTACCATGATAACTGCCGGCGACTTCGTAAGGTCGAGACCTGTATCCTCGCCCATAATCTCGGAAACTACCTCGTGAATGAGCTCCATTATCTGCTGCGGGTCGGTGATGCCTCTCTCCTTGACCTTCTTGCGGACGCGGTCACATATCTCTACGGAAGTGTCCACGCCTATATCGCTCATTATCATCTGCTCCTCAAGCTGCTCGAAGAGCTCCTCATCTATTTTTGTAAAGGAATTGAACACCTTTTGCAGACCTCCGAGGAAGCTGTCCTTGGTCTTTTTTATTCCCTGTGCAATTTTTGAAAATAATCCCATATTATCCTCTTTTCACCGGCATATCAGCCGTTTTTATTGTATATCAGCAACGTCCTCCTGGAAATCCACCTGTTCCATTTTGAGGAGCTTGGAGATGCCGTCCTCCTGCATGGTGACGCCGTAAAGGACGTTTGCCTCCTCCATTGCGCTCCGGCGGTGGGTAACGAGTACGAACTGCGTGGTATCTGTGAATTTTTTCAGATACTGCGCGTACTTTCTTACGTTCACCTCGTCGAGAGCCGCATCTATCTCATCAAGTATGCAGAACGGCGCAGGACGCAGTTTAAGTATCGCAAAGTATATCGCTATCGCGACGAATGACTGCTCGCCGCCAGAGAGCGATATAAGGTTCTTGATGACCTTTCCCGGAGGCGCTACGCTTATCTCAATTCCGGATTCGAGCACATTTTCGGGGTCGGTGAGTATCAGCTCAGCCTTGCCGCCGCCGAAGAGCTCGACGAATATCTCCTTGAAGTTGCTGTTGATTATCTGGAAGCTCTCCGCGAAGATCCTGCACATCTCCTCTGTGAGGTCGGAGATTATCTTTTCAAGCTCGTTCTTCGATTTCTGAACGTCTGATATCTGCTCGGAAAGGAACTTGTAACGCTCGGCTACTTCCTTGTATTCGTCTATAGCTCCGACATTGACGCTGCCGAGAGCACGTATCTTGTTCTTTACGGAAGTAAGCTCTGCCTGTGCCGCGTTAATGTCCTCGAGCTTTTCTGCAAGCTCTACAGCCTCGCTGCGGTTGAGCTGGTACACCTCGCGGAGCTGACCGATGATGTAATCAGAATCGCGGTTCGTCGATTCGCGGCGCTCCTCGAGCCTTGTAACCTCGCCCGAGAGCTTCTCCTTGGCTTCGTTGAGCTGCTTCATGCCCTTCTGTATCTCGTTTACGAGGCGGTTCTGCTCGGTGTGGACATTCTGATACCGCGCAATTTCTGCAAGGTATGTGTCAGTATTGGACTGCATACCGTCAAGCTCGGCTTTCAGCTTTTCGATGTCGCTCTGCTTCATGCTTATGAGCTGCTCCTGACGGGAAATTTCCTCCTCAAAGTGTCGGCTTCCGCTTTTGAGTTCGTCAAGTGAAGCATCTACGCGCTTTATCTCCTCTTCCTGAGCCTGAACGTCCTTTGCAAGCTCTATGCCGTGTATCTTCATCTTGGAAAGTTCCTCGGAGAGCTCTGCACGTTCGAGACGGAGCTTTTCGCGGCTGTCCTGTCCCTCAGCGAGCTTTTCCTCGGCTTCCTTTATCTGCTGCTCGGTCTCGGCGAGAGTCTTTTCCGAATCGGCAATAGTCTGCTTGGCTGCTGCTATTTTCTGCTCGGATTCGGTGAGCTGTCTGCCCGAGTTTTCACTCTGCGAGCTGAGCTGTTCCTTCAGCGAGTGCAGGCTCGTGAGCTCTGCCCTGAGCTGTACTGCCGCTGTCTCAGCATCGCTGATATCCTTCTTTGCCGCCTCAGTATCAAAGCGGAGCTTCTCAGCCTCGGCGCGGAGCTTCTCGGCTCTTGCACTGAGCTCGTCACGCTGCGCGGAGAGCCTTTCTATCTCGGCATCGAGCTTTTCTATCTCGTTTTTTCGGGTGATGACTCCGCCCGATTTCATTGCCGAGCCGCCGGTGAATGAACCTCCGGCATTTATCACCTGTCCGTCGAGTGTGACGATACGGAACTTGTAGCCGTACTTTTTGGCAATAAGTGTTGCCGAGTCGATGTCCTCAGCAATAACGATGCGTCCGAGCAGCGAAGCGAAAATGCCGCTGAAACGCTCGTCGTAGCTTACAAGCTTATTTGCAACCGAGACGAATCCGTCGCAGTTTTCAAGTCCGTTTTCGCGGATCTCGTTTCCGCGGACTGACGTAACAGGCAGAAAAGTCGCACGTCCGCCCTTCTGCTCTTTCAGGAAGCGGATACAGCGCTTGGCGATATCCTCGTTGTCAACGATTATGTTCTGCATCGCGCCGCCGAGAGCTGTTTCAATGGCGACTGCGTACTGCGGCTCGACGCTGATATTCTGAGCGACTGTGCCGGATACGCCGCTGAAACGTCCCTGCTTTGCGGCTTTGAGCACCTGCTTTACGCTGCCTGCAAAGCCCTCCATGTTGTTTTCGAGGTCGTTGAGTATCTTGCGGCGCTGCTGCTTTTCTTTCAGCTCGAAAATGTTCTTCTCGAAGTCTGTCTTAGCCTGTTCAAAGCCGTCCTTACGCGATTTATAAAGTCTTTCAAGTCCGCTGAGACGGTTTCTCAGCTCGCCTGAGCGCTCTTCATTCCTGGCGAGAGCTGCCTCGTTTTCTGCTATCCTGCGCTCATAATCTGCAAGTGCCTTCTCAGCGTCGCTGCTGCTGCCGCGGAGCTCTTCAAGTCGCTGTTCCTCGTCAGCTATGGTCTGCCTTGCAGCCTCAGCCGCGAATTTCAGCTCGCTCTGTTTAATATATAAGCTGTTGATGACGCTGCCCGCCTTGTCAACGTTATCCCCGAGCTGCGAATTCTTCTGCTCGGCTTTCTCGAATCTGGCAGTCATCTCAGCGATGTCCTTTTCGAGCTTTTCACGTTCGCTGTTCAGCTCGGCTATGCGCTTCTGAGCATTCTCCCTGCGTGCGAGGAGCTCCTTTTTCGTCTCCTCCGAGCGCTCAACACTCTTTCTTGCGGACTCGATAGCCTCCTGACAGTGGCGGATATCGTTCTCGAATACGGCGATATCTGCTTTTTTCTGTGATGAGCTCTGCTCCTCCTCAAGCATTTTCTGACGTATCTCATCGGACTTTATTGTGCATTCCTGCATTCGGCGGAAGCCGTCCTGAAGACGCTCTTCTTCCTTTTGTATGTCATTTTCAAGATTCTCGTATTCGCCCTTGCTTATGAGCACTTTTTCATCAAGCTTGGTGAGCTTTTCTTTCAGCTCGTCAAGACGTGTCACCCATACAGAGATTTCAAGGCGCTTGCGCTCCTCTGCGAGCTTGATGAATTTCTCCGCTTTCTCGGACTGTATCCTTAACGGCTCAACTCGTCCTTCAAGCTCGGAGAGAATATCCGTCAGGCGAAGCAGGTTCTCCTGAGCGGCTGTGAGCTTTCGCTCGGCGTCGAGCTTCTTGTAGCGGAATTTAGAGATTCCTGCCGCTTCCTCAAAGATATCGCGGCGTTCGCTGCTCTTGGCTCCGACTATCTCGGCGATACGTCCCTGTCCGATTATGGAGTAGCCGTCACGTCCGAGACCGGTATCCATGAACAGCTCGTTTATGTCCTTCAGTCGGCAGGCTTTGCCGTTTATCATGTACTCACTCTCGCCGCTGCGGTAGAGCTTTCGCGTTACCGCGACCTCGTCGTCCATATCGGCGAGGGTCTTATCGGAATTGTCGATATTGAGCGTTACGGCTGCAAAGCCCATCGGCTTGCGGGCAACAGTACCGGAAAAAATAACGTCTTCCATCTTGTTTCCGCGGAGAGTCTTGGTCGATTGCTCACCAAGCACCCACCTCACGGAGTCGCCGATATTACTTTTTCCGCTGCCGTTAGGACCTACGACCGCTGTAAGACCCTTGTCAAAGGTCAGGCTTATCTTGTCGGGAAACGACTTGAAGCCCTGTATTTCCAGTGATTTAAGGTACACTCACTCACCTCCTCAGTTCGCATTGATAGCCGGAGAGCTCCTCGTCGCCGGTTATCCTGATATCTATGCCGCGCTGTCTGAAATATTCAGTGTTGGCTTTTTTATGTCCTGCCGCCTTGCTGATGCATCTCGGGGATACCGCAAATGTACAGCGCTCCGGCAGCGTTTTCTCGTTTTTGAGCTGCATTTCCATATTGCAGCGGAATATCATACCCTCGCAGAGCTCGCGGAATGCCGGATGATAGAAGCCTCCGACCATGTCCTGCTCGACAAATTCACTCGCGTGAAGACCGCACTTGATAACGCGTATGCCGCTCCCCTCGAAAAGGACAAGTCCCGAAGCCGCTGTCTCGACCGCTTCATCGAAGCTGAAAGGGACGTATTCGCCGCTTTCAAGCAGCTCTGCGAGCCTTGTTCCCTTTAAAATGACAGTGGGATAGATACGCGCTGTATCAGGGTGGAGCTCAACAATCCTGTTCATGGTCAGAAGTTCGTCCTCGCGGGTACTTCCGTAAAGTCCTATCATCATCTGCAAGCCGAGCTCGAATCCCCACTGGCGTATCAGAGCTGCGGCATTTTCAACGTCGGCAGCCGTATGTCCGCGCTCGTTCATTTCAAGGACCTTGTCGCTCATCGACTGCGCTCCGAGCTCAATGGCTGTGACGCCGCTCCTTGCAAGGATACCGAGCACTTCGTTGTCGATGCAGTCCGGACGCGTCGAGCAGCGGATACCGCGGAACTTTCCTGCTCCAACAAAATCCTTTGCCGCACTGAGCAGCTCGTTCATATAATCACGCGGGATAGCCGTAAAGCTGCCGCCGAAAAAGGCTATCTCCGTATTCTCCGGAGACTTTACCTCGCCAAGCGCTTTTTCGCATATCTCCCTGACTTCATCGCCGTCCGGAAGATGCTGAGCGCCGCTTATCGTCCGCTGGTCGCAGAAGCTGCACAGATGCGGACAGCCTACGTGCGGTATGAATATTGAAATGTTACTGTGTTTCATAGCCCATGAGTTCGAGAGCTTCCTTTGCGGCAAGCTGCTCTGCTTCCTTCTTGCTTCTGCCCTTGCCCTTGCCTATCACCTGTGAATTCAGCATGACCTCAACAACAAAACGCTTGTTGTGGTCAGGACCTTCCTCGCCGATGAGAACGTACTCGACCTTCTCCTCGGGGTTTTTCTGTACGACCTCCTGAAGAACTGTCTTGAAGTCGCTGAACGCCTTCTTGCAGCCGTGCTCGAGGTCATCGGGTATAAAGCGGAGGATATGCTTCCTTGCTGCCTCCATGCCGCCGTCGAGGTATATCGCTGCAATGACAGCTTCAAACGCGTCCGCAAGTATAGAGGGACGCTCTCTGCCGCCGGTATTCTCCTCTCCCTTGCCGAGGAGGAGGAAATCGCCGAGGTTTATCTGCTTTGCGAATATATGCAGGCTCTTCTCACAAACGAGCGAAGCTCTGAGCTTTGTGAGGTCACCCTCGGCAACGCTTGTGAGGTGCTTGTAAAGATAGTCGGATACTACTATCGAGAGCACGCTGTCGCCCAGAAATTCGAGCCTTTCATTGCTGCCGCCCGGAAGCTTTCTCTCATTTGCATATGACGAATGCGAGAGTGCCTGATGCAGCAGCTCCTTGTTGCTGAATGTATAGTTGATTATCTTTTCAAAACGTTCGGTATTATCCATTGTTCTGCTCCTTATCAGGCACGGACATTCCGCTGACGTATTCCTCTATCGCAGAGACAACATTGCCCTCAACGCATTTCTGCGCCTGTCTTATAGCATTGAAGAAGGCATATCCGTCCGAGCTTCCGTGCGCCTTTATGACCGGTTTTCTCACTCCGAGAAGCACCGAGCCGCCGGTCTCGCGGTAGTCCATCTGCCTGCTGAATTTCTTTATTTTGCCGAGAGAGAATAACGCTCCCAGCTTGCCGGCTCCCGAATAGAGCCATTTCACCTTCCTGCCGAAGAAAGAAGCCACGCCCTCGTAGAGCTTGAGGACGATATTTCCCGTGAATCCGTCAGTTACAACAACGTCAAGGTCGGCATTCGGAACATCTCTCGCCTCAACGTTTCCGCAGAAGTTGAGTCCCGACTCCTTGAGAAGACGGTAAGCCTCTATCTCGAGCTCTCTGCCCTTTGTCTCCTCTGCGCCGATGTTGAGAAGTCCGACTTTCGGCGACTTTACGCCCATAACGCGCTCCATGTAAGCGCTTCCCATAACTGCGAACTGCACGAGCATCTCTGCACGGCATTCTGTGTTTGCTCCCGCGTCGAGAAGCATGAAGCTTCCCTTATCGCCGGGAAGTATCGGTGACGGAGCAACTCGCTTGATCCCTTTGATACGCTTGACGATGAAGGTCGCTCCCATTACGAGAGCTCCGGTGCTTCCTGCTGAGACGAAAGCGTCTCCCCTGCCCTCTGAGAGCAGGCGCAGTCCTACTGCCATCGAGGAATCCTTGCCGGACTTGATTATCTCCTTCGGTTCGTCATGTATATCAAAAACATCATCTGTATGCTCTATCTCCATGCCGCCGAGACTTATCTTATTTGCGGCGGCACATTCTTTTATTTTTTCGCTGCTGCCGGTGAGTATCACCTGCACGCCGAGCTCCTTTACTGCTCTTTCGCAGCCTCTAAGCACTTCAAGCGGAGCGTTGTCCCCGCCGTGTGCGTCAACTATTATCCTTGCCAATCCTATCAAGCTCCCTTTGCAGCGATTCTACGGCACGTTTTGCATACACGCCGTATTTTTCCTTCTTATCCTTTATTCTTACGCCTATGTCAGGAAGTATTCCCATATTTGCGCCCATAGGCTGAAATTTTCCGTCGTTGAACGGGTCGCTGATATAAGCGGAAAGCGCTCCGAGCATCGTATCACGCGGAAGCTGTACTGGTTCAAGTCCGAGAAGCTTTCTCGCAGCAGCCGTACCTGCTATTATACCGCTTGCAGCCGATTCCATATATCCCTCAACGCCTGTCATCTGTCCCGCGAAGTATATCTCCGGACGCTCGCGCATGGAGAAATCTGCATTCAGCAGCATGGGACTGTTGATGAAGGTGTTGCGGTGCATAACTCCGAAACGCATGAATTCGGCGTTTTCGAGTCCAGGTATCATCGAGAACACACGCTTCTGCTCGCCGAATTTGAGGTTTGTCTGAAATCCCACAAGATTGAAGAGCGTACCCTCACGGTCCTCGCGGCGGAGCTGTACTACTGCATACGGTCGTTTTCCGGTGCGTTTATCGGTTATGCCGACCGGCTTCATAGGTCCGAAGCGCATGGTGTCCTCTCCGCGTGAGGCGAGCACCTCTATCGGCATACAGCCCTCGTATACGCTGAACGGGTGAGTTTCAAAGTCTTTGAGCTGTACACGCTCCGCTCCGATAAGCTCGCGGTAGAACGCCTGATACTCCTCCTTGTTCATGGGACAGTTGATGTAGTCGGCATCTCCGCGGTCGTAGCGCGATGCAAAGAACACCTTATCCATGTCAAGGCTGTCATAAGTCACGATAGGAGCTGCCGCGTCGTAGAAGCTCAGTCCCTCGCCGCAGAGCTGCTTTATTACCTCAGCCATTGCGCCCGATGTGAGCGGTCCTGTCGCGATAATGGTCGTGCCCTCGGGGAGCTCCGTTACCTCTCTGCCTATGACCTCGATATGCGGGTCGGACTTTATCCTTGCCGTAACGCTGTCAGAGAATTTCTCGCGGTCAACTGCAAGAGCTCCTCCTGCCTCAACTGCGTTCTCCTTAGCACACGGAACTGTCAGCGAGCCGAGCATCTCCATTTCCGTTTTCAGCAGTCCGGCAGCCGATTCAAGCCTTGCCGCCTTTAGCGAATTCGAGCATACAAGCTCGGCAAAACCGCTGTATTTATGCGCCGGAGTGTACTTCTCCGGCTTCATTTCATAAAGCTTTACATCTATGCCGTAACGCGCGAGCGCCCATGCTGCCTCGCAGCCGGCAAGCCCCGCACCTATTACATTTACGGTATTTGTCATTTTTTCAGCTCTCTTTCGTATCCGCAGCCCTCGTTCTCGCATATGAGCCTGCCCGATTTGCCGCCCTTGTTGAAAAGGGTCTTGCCGCAGTCGGGACATTTCTCAGCCGTCGGAACGTTCCACGTCATGAAATTGCAGTCGGGATAGCCCTCGCAGCCGTAGAAGCTTCTGCCCTTCTTTGATTTTTTCAGCAGCATTTTCTTGCCGCATCTCGGACAGCAGCCCTCGGTCTCGGTGACTATCTTCTTCGTATTCGAGCACTCGGGGAATCCGGGGCAGGCAAGGAATTTGCCGTATCTGCCATACTTGATTACCATGTTGCGTCCGCAGGCTTCGCAGATGACGTCAGTCTCCTCGTCGGGGACCTTGACGCGCTTGCCCTCCATAGCCTCCTCAGCCTTGCTGAGCGTATCCGCAAAGCCGTCGTAGAACTCGTGAAGAGTGCTCACCCAGTCCTTTACGCCGTGCTCTATCTCATCGAGGTTGTTTTCCATTTCAGCCGTAAACTTGGCGTCGACTATCTCCTTGAAGTGCTCCTTCATCAGCTCTGTTATGACCTCGCCGAGATTGGTGGGTTTGAGCTGCTTACCCTCGTGCTCGACGTACTGACGGGCTGTGATAGTCGTGATAGTCGGAGCGTAGGTACTCGGTCTGCCGATGCCGTTCTCCTCGAGCGCCTTGATGAGTGAAGCCTCAGTGTAGCGCGGAGGCGGCTGTGTGAAGTGCTGATTGCCCGCAATGGACTTCAGCTTTACGTTGTCGCCCTCAGAAATGGGCGGGAGCATTTTCTTGTTCTCGTCAGCGCCGTCAGTAGACTCGACATAGAGCTTGGTGAAGCCGTCGAACTTCACAGAGTAGCCGGAAGCTCTGAATATGCAGCCGTTAGCCTCTATATCAGCCGATACCGTATCAAGCAGCGCATTTGCCATCTGGCTGGCGATGAAACGCTCCCATATGAGCTTGTAGAGCTTGAACTGGTCGCTGGAAAGTCCGGATTTTACGCGCTCGGGAGTGAGCTCCGGAGTTGAGGGACGTATCGCCTCATGCGCATCCTGAGCGTTGCTCTTGGTCTTGAAAACGCGCGGCTTGTCGGGAAGGTACTCCTGACCGAAAACCGTGCCTATATACTGTGCGGCAGCTGCCTTTGCCTCGTCGGAGATACGCAGGCTGTCGGTTCTCATGTAGGTGATAAGTCCGACTGCGCCGATACCTTCGACGTCAACGCCTTCGTAAAGCTCCTGAGCGGCTTTCATGGTGCGCTTAGCGCTGAAGCCGAGCTTTCGCGAGGCTTCCTGCTGCATTGTTGATGTGATGAACGGCGGAGCGGGCTGTTTCTTTGTTACGCGCTTCTTTACCGATGTTACGGTGTATGCAGCGCCCTCAAGTCTTGCGAGAAGTCCGTCCGCTTCTGCCTGTCCCGGTATCTCGAGCTTCTTTCCGTCAACCGAAACGAGCGATGCATCGAACACCTTTCTCGAGCCCGAAGCCGTGAATTTAGCGTCAATGGACCAGTATTCCTTCGGCACGAACTTGCGTATCTCGTTCTCGCGGTCGACTACGAGACGAACTGCTACCGACTGAACTCTGCCGGCAGAAAGTCCGCGCTTGACCTTTTTCCACAGGAAGGGACTCAGCTTGTATCCCACAAGTCTGTCGAGGATACGGCGTGCCTGCTGAGCGTTGACGAGGTCAACGTCTATCTTGTGCGGATTTCCCATACCGTTCTGAACGCCGGTCTTGGTTATCTCATTGAACGCAACGCGGTTGTTGTCGTTCATATCGAGCTTGAGCATCTGCGCTATATGCCATGATATAGCCTCTCCCTCGCGGTCAGGGTCGGTCGCGAGATATACTTTTCCGCATTTTTTTGCGCGCTTTTTGAGGTCCTTTATAACGTCCTCCTTGCCCTTCATATCCGTATACTGCGGCTCGAAATCCTTCTCGGTGTCAACTCCGAGCTTCGACTTCGGAAGGTCGCGGACGTGTCCCATAGAGGCTACTACTTCATAGCCCTTTCCAAGATATTTCTGTATTGTTTTTGCCTTTGCAGGCGACTCAACTATTACGAGGTCTGACATCTGTATTTGTTCCCCTTATCAGATTTTTTCATAAAGCTTTCCCGGAAGCGACTTTACGGCTCCGAGTATCTCCATTTCTGTAAGCTCTGTCATGAGCTCCGACATATCCATGCCGAGCTTCTGAGCTATTATGTCGGCGTGAAGCGGAGCTTCCGCAAGTATCTGCGCTATATCTGCCTGTACGCCTTCGAGTTTTATCTCATCCTTTTTGCTCCTGCTTAAAGCAGGAGCTTCTTTTTTATCCTCCGGTGCCGGAGCTGAACGCCTCGGCTCAGGCGTTTCCTGAGTATTCTCTTCACCGAATACTTCGTCGGCTGTCTCAGTGTACAGCGGCATACCGTATCCGAAGCTCGAATAGATATCGTCCGAGCTGAAAAACGGCGAAGCTCCTTCACTAAGAAGCAGTGCATTTCCCGAATATGCCGGGTCATATATATCAGCCGGCGGCAGACAGTAAACGTCCCTGCCCTGATCTGCGGCAAGCGAAGCTGTTATCAGCGAGCCGCTCTTTACCGAGGCTTCAAACACGACCGTAGCCCTGCTCAGAGCCGAAAGTATACGGTTGCGCTTAGGGAAATTCTGTGCGTGAGGCGGAGTACCCGGCGGGTATTCGCTCAAGAGGACGCCTCCGGATTCAATTATCGCATCACGGAAGCGGTAATTCTCCTTCGGGTAGTCGACATCAAGTCCGCAGCCGAGGACTGCGGCAGTCGGGTGACCGTTTGCAGCCGCCGCCATATGCGAGGTTATATCAACTCCGACAGCAAAGCCGCTGACGATCACAACTCCGCGCCTTGCAAGCTCTGTACAGACGCGGTTAGCGACTCTCAGCGTATACGGCAGAGCCTTTCTCGCGCCGACAGTTGTTATCGTCTTTGTGCCGGTCAGGCAGCGGATATCGCCCCTGTAATAGAGTATTGCAGGCGGGTCGGAGATATGTCTTAGCTGAGGCGGATATTCCTCAGAGCTGAATGACACAGTCATTACGCCTCTCCTCTCGCACTCGGCAAGAAGCTTTTCCGCAGTTTCAAGTGAAGATGTGCGGACAGACTGCCGCTCCTTCGAGGTCAGATGAGCATCGCTCTCTCCGGCGGTGAGCACGCGGTAAGCCTCCTCAGCGGAATCGAACCGCTCCATGAACTGCCATAATCTGCGGCTTCCGATGCCGAATACCATAGTCAGCCAGAGCCAGTATTTCATCTCGTCCATATGCTACACCTCCTGCTTTTTGCAGAGCTCCCACATGAGTATTCCCGCAGCCATTGCCGCGTTAAGGGAGTTTATAGTGCCGTTCATCGGTATCGTTATTCGTCTTGTGCAGCGCAGAGCGATATCACGCGGCAGACCGTTGCCCTCGTTGCCGATGAAAACCGCCTGTCGTCCTTCCGGTCTGTACGAGGTTATCCTCAGAGCATCGGTATCTATCACCGCGGCAGAGGTCTCAACTCCGGCGGCTGAAAACAGCTCAAACAGGCGGTCGGTATCGTTGACGATGTAGATATTCTCGCGAAAGACCGAGCCCATAGTCGAGCGTATGACCTTCGGACTGTAGAGGTCGCAGCTTCCGCAGAGGAAAATGCCGTCGATACCGAGCGCGTCGGCGGTACGGATTATCATGCCGACGTTGCCGGGGTCCTGAAGTCCGTAAAGCACGGCATATCTGCCGTTATCGGTGAAAACGGGCTCACGCTCGGGAGGTATGCGGCAGATGCCGAAAACTCCCTGAGTCGTATTCGTCGAAGCTATTTTGTTTCCAAGCTCATTTGAAATAACAAGCGTTTTTGTATCTCTCAAATCAGCCTGCAAAAGCTCGGCACCGTATTTTTCATACGCCTGCTTTGTCATTATAATGTGCGAAAGACCGCTTTCCTCGCGCAGAGCGTCCTCGGTTATGCGGAGCCCCTCCAACACGAATAAGCCGTACTGAAGCCTTTCTTTCTTTGAAGAAGCGAGCTTCTGATACAGCTTGATAACAGGATTATCTTTAGAGGTTATGATGTTATCCAATAGTACGAACACCTCCATGCGGGACATATATCCTGCGGAAGTACGGGAGAAAGCCTCCCGCCTTCTACAAGAAAACACGCTCTTTAATAATAAGGAGCGTGTTGTTGTACTGATTAAAGAGCAGCCTTAGCCTTCTCTGCGATAGCTGTGAAGCCTGCAGCGTCAGTGATAGCGATCTCTGAGAGCATCTTTCTGTTGAGAGTGATGCCAGCCTTCTTGCAGCCGTTCATGAATGTTGAGTAGTTCATGCCGTTGAGCTTAGCAGCAGCGGAGATTCTTGTGATCCAGAGCTGTCTGAACTGTCTCTTCTTCTGCTTTCTTCCGATATAAGCGTAGTTGCCTGACTTCATTACGGCCTGCTTAGCCATCT
>JAEEGL014416856.1_pt1 | contig 19864 bp, 17 predicted proteins | sample 9134231 | NCBI WGS metagenome assembly JAEEGL01 (sample SAMN16246548, study PRJNA631951) | gut metagenome | biome: gut microbiome; feature: rumen; material: fiber-attached | host: Bos | place: Iran: Karaj | collected 2018-10 | reverse complement strand
TTGTCGGCTTCGTTGTACAGGCGTATCTCTATCTTCTTAAGCGCGGAGGAGACGTTCGCCGCGACGGATTCGGATATGATCCTTTTCGGGAAGATATTGTTTCTGTAGCGGACGTCCAGATAATTCTCCGCATTCTCCGCGAATCTTCCGAAAGCCTTCTCGTCTGGAGTAACCGGGAGGGAGAAATACAAATCGCGGTTTTTCTCAAGTTCCGGATTGCGGAGAATCACCGATTCCAGAACTTTTTCCATTTCCTTTCTCATCGGTCCGTAAACGTGCCCGTAGGTTTTCCTGATTCTCTGGAGATCTTCTTTCCTCGCGATTGCCGACAGTTTTCTGGCCGCTATGGCGAAGCTGTCCCCGTCCTTGTGTTCGATGGTATCGAAAAGTCCGGGAATCGCCGCGTCGTCTTCTTCCAGAACGTGAAAGTATCCGTCGCAGGCCATGCGGACGGATTCGTCTCCCCTGAGGCGGATCTCGCGGATTTTTTCGCAGACGGAGCGCTCCCTCGCGGATGCGAGAAGAAAAACGGTTTCGGAAACGGTTCCGGGATCAGGGCTGTTCAGGAGCGCCGTCATCAGAGGCAGGAACTCGCCGCGGTAATTGTCTTTCAGCCACGTATTTTCCGAAACGGCTCCTTTTCTGCCGCCGTCCAGAAGATCCAGGGCGTCCATCAGGCGATCCCGGTATTCCGTTCCGGATACGGCCAAGTCACAGGCCTCTGGATTCCAGGGCTTTCATGAGTATTTTGGCTTCCTCTTCGGTGAGCGTGACGCCTTTTCTCATCTTGCGGTCGGGAGACCAGTCTCTGATGTCGTATTTGGGCTCCTTGTCGTTCCAGCTTATGAGGTTAAGCTCTTTGGTCCAGCCTTTGGAGCTTTCGGAGAGGACGGCTATCTGTTCGACTATCTCGTATTTGATTTCTGCAACTGCCATATATTTCCCTGAGCGGTCAGTCTATCACGACGATTTAAAATTTAGGCATGCGCGGAGTTCCGGCGATCCCGTTCCGGGAACGGATCCGGCGGAAAGGACAGCATCCGGATTGATTCCGGGCGCCGGAACTTCCGGCCGGAACCGGTATGCCAGAGTCAGGAACCCGGCGCAACTCTTATATCCGGATGTCCCGTATATACGGCAAGTTGGATTCATATGTCGCATAACGGCGTTCCGATAGGATGCGTGCTCCGGTAATGGACCTTACGATCGTCTATATTATTATCATAGCATTACTGATCGCTTGCTCCTCGTTTTTTTCGATGTCCGAGACCGCTTTCACCAGCGCCAGCGTCATCAGGCTGAAGAAAATGGCCCAGGACGGAGACGTCCGCGCCGGCAAAGCCGTGATGATCATCGAGGATTACGACAAGTTCCTCACGACGGTGCTCATAGGGAACAATCTCGTCAACATCGCGGGAACCTCCCTGGCGACGCTGGTCTTCGCGCTGCTTCTCGGGGCCGAGTCCGGAGCCGTGTTCTCCACGGTGTCCATGACCGTGCTGGTTCTCATCTTCGGAGAGATTATTCCGAAATCCATAGCGAAGCAGCGTCCCGAGCGCGTGTGCATCAGGGTCTGCGGTGCCATACGCGTTCTGGAGATCGTCCTGAGCCCGGTTTCGTGGATGTTCAGGAAGCTCACCGCGGCGATCTCGCGGGGAGAGGAGGGAGCGACCATCACCGAAGACGAGCTCAAAGTCATGATCGACGAGATCGAAGACGAGGGGGTTCTCGAGAAGAGGGAGAGCGAGCTCATAAAATCGGCGATCAGATTCGACGACATCCAGGTTTCGGAGGTGTACATTCCGAGGATGGACGTGGAAGCCGTCGATATATCGATGACTCCGGACGAGGTCGGAGAGGTTTTCGTCCGCACCGGATACTCCAGGCTTCCCGCCTACGAGAACACCATCGACAACATTATCGGCGTTATCTACGCCAAGGAGTTCTACGCCGATCAGTTCAAAGGAACCATGCCGGAGGTCAGGGACCTCGTCAGGCCCATAAAGTCTGTTCCGGAGACGGCCAGCATCGCCAACCTGATGGCCGACTTCCAGAAATCCAAGATACACATGGCCGTTGTTCTCGATTCCTACGGGGGAACGATGGGGATAGTCACCATGGAGGATCTTCTGGAGGAGCTCGTCGGGGAGATATGGGACGAGAGCGACGAAGTCCAGCACGACGTCACCGCGGTCTCCGACGGAGTGTTCAAAGTCAAAGGCACCGCGAACATATTCGACGTTATGGAGAAGATCGAGCTTCCGTTCGACCCGGAGGGCTACGAGGATTACTCCGTAAACGGATACATCTGCTACAAGCTCGGGAGAGGTCCCGCGAGAGGGGATACCGTGAGGATACCCCACGCGGATATAGTGGTGAAGGGCGTCAAAGGGCGCCGCGTGACGGAAGTGGAGTTCAGGAAGGAGGAGTCTCCTCAGGAAGACTGAGCACCTTTTCCAAGAACTCTCTCAGATTCGCAGCGGCGACGTCTTTTCTGGCCGGATGAGACTGGATTTTCCCGGTTATGGCGATAACGTCCCCGTGGTGGGCGACCTCCTTCACGGAGGAGACGGCCTTCTGCTTGTCCAGACGGAGGTAGAACATGCAGTCCTCGTCCGTGCGGTTATCGGCGTCTTCGATGATCCATCTGCAGACGGGTTCCCCCAGCCTTCTGAAGAGCGCGATGAACTCTTTCTGTTTAGAGAGGCGGGCCTCCAGTATAGTCATGATCTCTCCGTGCTCGCCCTCGCAGGGCTCCTCCGTTATCTCCGGGGTTCCCGCTATCTCTTCGGTGGCGGCCCTCAGGAGCTCCTTGTCCTCCGTGGGGTAGCAGAAAGTCTGAATTCTGATCCAATGAAATGCTGCGCTCATTCTCCGGCCTCCTTTATCGTGGGTATCAGAGAGAACAGTTTTCCGGGATCCCCGGAGGAGATGACTACGACTCTTTTTCCCGTGAGCTTCAGAGCCACTCCGGACTCTTCGCCGACCGCTGAATAGGTTTTGTGTTTCACTCCTTTGAGGTTCCAGGAACCGTAGTTTCTGATGGCGGTCATATCTCCCGTTTTCTTGTCTATGACGGTATCGAAAGGTATGGTGATTCTCTTCAGAATGTAGCGGATGCGGATGTCGTCCTCCGTCACGGTCACCTCGAATCTGATGAGGAAACATGCGGCGGAGATCAGCGCGAATACGGCCGCGACGGCGGCTATCGACCATTCCGGTATATCCGAACCGAAGACGTATTTCATGACGATCATGAAAACCGCTGTGGACGCGAATACGGCGGCCAGCAGCGCCGACAGCATTCTCGGGATAACCGGTCTCGATTCTGTGAAAGAATCCATGCGCGGGTATAGCCCTGTTATTTTATAAGTAGCGTCAGCCGGAATGCGGACGGGAAAGCGGGAGCAGGCAGCAGTTGCCGGCAGATGCCGGAGCCGTCCGGTTCCTGTTCCCGATGTTTAAATAATATAATGAAACCTTTAAATATGAAAAATATATCCCAAAGTCGCTGGTCCCATAGCTTAGCACGGTTCGAGCGTCCGGCTGATAACCGGAAGGTCATGAGTTCAAATCTCATTGGGACCACTACGTTCATTTTTCGGCGCGGCCGGTATTTTCCCGAATCAAACGGGGCGAAAGCGATCTCTTTTAACGGCAGTTCTCAGATCATGTCAAATCATCGAAGGAATCCTCTTCTTATCAGGCTGCCTGATCTCTTCGGCGCCTTAGTTTCTGTCAAGATAACTTCATATCACTACGGTGCGGACTCCGCCGGCGATAAGATTAAGGGTCCGTTGTGCGTACGTCTCCTCGGAGATGAACAGGATGGCTACCGAATCTTTCTATGAAGACATGGTAATAGATACGCCCGAGGCTGTGGCAAACTTCGTGTCGTTCCTAGAGGAGGAGCCGACGATCGCTGTGGACAGGAGTTTCTCCGTCAAACATGCCGACAAGGAATGTATGGATCGTCTCATGGAGAAGTACAGGAAGAAGGATTGAGCATGGGCGGCGCGTACGATATCGTTCCGCTGTCCGACCTTCTCGAGAACTGTTCGGCCGAGGATGTGTCTGCGTTTCTCGCTGATTACAGGGCGGTCTTCGACTCTGCCACCGAGTCGTTTCTAAGGGAGAGGACTATCTCTCCAGGACGTATCTTGTTACGGACGAGGAAGACGGGATCATCGGCTACGTGACACTCAGCATCAAGTGTACCGCCATACCAGAGGACAGCGGTATCGATCCGAAGATCCTCTGCAAGATGAACATCGACGGCAGGAGCGGCGTTGCCCAGGCCTATCTTCTGGGCCAACTGTCGAGGTCCTCTAAGGCCCCCAAAGGTTTCGGGGAGGAGTTGATCAAGGTTGCATTCGCGGAGCTCGAGGTTGCCAAGAGGAAGGTAGGGTGCCGGATGCTCCGGCTGGACTGCCACGACGAGTTGATCCCCTACTATGAGGGGCTGGGCTTCAAGTTTATCCGCAAGAACGAGGCAGGAACCCTCAACCAGATGGTCATCTTCATATGATTCCTCGGTGGCCGGGACTCGCTATCAGCTTTCCCAGCCTGATGTCGCCGGGAAGAAGTTCTTACAGAGCAACGTCTGTCCGGCATCCAGATCCGTCCGGCGCGCGTACCGATATATTTACAAAATGAAACATATAACGGCCGCGACCATGTCTGAAAAGGAAAACTGCCCGAAGGGATGCGATGCGTCAGGATCCCCGGGCCCCTTCATAGGCTTCTACGGCCTCCCGGTTCTTCTGACGTATGCGGGCATCGTGTCCGCCGTCATCGGAATCTGCACGGCCTTCCGCGGCGAGCTTGTCCTGTCCATGGTCTGCCTCATAGTCTCTGGCTTCTGCGACATGACGGACGGTACCGTCGCGCGCTCTTTCAGTCAGCGCACCGAGGAGGAGAAGTCGTTCGGGATCCAGGCCGATTCGCTTGCAGATTCCGTGAGTTTCGTGGTTCTGCCGGTGGCGATATCTCTCGGCATGGGCAACGACGGCCCTCTGAGCATCGCAGTCTACGCGTTTTACGTGCTCGCCGGGCTGATCCGCCTCGGATACTTCAACGTCCTGGCATCCAGGTCCGGGATCGAATACTACACCGGCCTTCCCGTGTCCGCCGTGTGCGCGGCATTCCCCGTGATATGGATAGCGCGTCAGTTCGCGGAGGGTTTGCCTGTCGCCCTGTTCGATGCCGCTATGGTTCTGATGGCGCTGCTGTTCATCTCTAGAATCAGGATAAACAAGCTGACCCGGACCGGGCAGGCGGTGCTGGGGGCGCTTGCGGCCGCAGGGATCGCCGTAATCCTCTTACTCGATCGATGCGGATCGCGGATCCGCCCGGGATGCCTGAGGCGCGGAGTATTTTTTTGTTAAACAGTGCGTGATCCAGCCCAGGGCGACTCCGATAGCGATCGCCGCGACGGATTGGAGGACGTAATCTCCTCCGTCCATTTTCATAAACGCCTGGACGACGACGGTGACGGCGGATCCGGCGGTCAGACCGATTATGGCGAAGTATGTGGTTTTCCTGTTGTGAGTCACGAAATGATCGACGACCTTCGCGAACAGGAGGCCCCCGATGATCGCTCCCGCGATCAAAGGCGCGACAGAAACGAGATCCAGCTCGCTCAGGGCGTTTATGACCGCAGAGAACAGTCCGAGCGCCAGGAGCACGGTGGAGCCGCTGATTCCCGGAGACAGAAGGCAGACTCCGTAGATAACTCCGGCCGCCGCCATCGCCAGCGGGCCGGAGGACGCCTCCCATCCGACGGAGAAAGTGTTGAGAAGGAGGACCAGGATCATCAGGGCGAACCCCGCGGCAAGCGCCAGAACGTTGAAGGATGTCAGTTTCTCCGTGTCGCCGGCCTGCTTCCAGATATCCGGAAGCTGCATGGATACGGCGGTCGCGAAGAAGAACATCAGCGGAATCTCGTACTCCTCGATAAGGAAATTCAGTCCTTTGATGCAGACGAAGGCGCCGGCGATGCCCACGGCGGCTATCGTGATTATAAACCAGAAATCTTCCTTCAGGTATGTGGCAGGCTTCGAGAGGTCGCGGATCAGCCTGTCGTAGATTCCGAAGATGACGGCCAGAGTGGCGCCGCTGACGCCGGGCATCATCATGAATATCCCTATGACCGCCGCGATCAGGGCGTTCCTCAGCGTCTCTGCCATCTTCATATCCGGCCGTATGGGGTTACGCATATAGAGAATTGCCCCGGGAACCCCCTGGCCGGCTTAAACAGCCCGTCAGAAGTTTCCGCCGCCGGAGAAGCGTACTCTGTCCTTCGCTTGTTGTAAGAATAAAAACGGTTCAGCAGCACCCCTTTTTGCAATAACCGGAGCCTGTATTTCCAGAAGAAGGGCTCCGGCAGCATGCATTTCCGCGGCCTTTTCACCGGACATAAAAGCGTCATGGGAACGTCCGTCCAGTCCATTGTCCGTATCGTCTTGGAAACGGCGTTTTTCCATCAGCATGCCAGGTCCGGAGTGCAAGTATAAAATAGTTTAAACCGGATAAAAAATCACGACATATTACTGTCTCTGAAGGAGCCTGATTAGAATGAGCGACGTCATTATGCCATCTGCCGGCAAAGCAGGGGGAGACCGTTATCCGGGACGCGGAAAAACCGCAGATAAGCGGTCCGGTTCCGGAATAGCCGGTTTTATTTTGTTTTTGACTGTACTTACCATTTCCGCAGCCGTCGTACCGGTTTTTTTCAACGAAGCGGATGCAGGCGGCGACACTCCGATAGAAGGTTCGGATGAGATCCTGGGCGGCACCGGGACTTGGGACGATCCGTATGTTGTAACAGATACCGCATTTTGGGAAGCACAATCTGAATATCCTCAGGCTTTCTTTCATGTGATAATTTCCGACTCTGTAACTTCTATCGACAGTTATGCGTTCCTAAGATGCGGCAAGCTCAGGGCGGTTGACATACCGGCTTCCGTTACCTCGATCGGAGATTATGCATTCTACGGCTGCTCTACTCTGAACTCCGTCGATATACCGGAAACCGTGACCTCGATCGGAAGTTATGCGTTCAGCGGTTGCCAGTTAGACCAGATAACCATACCCTCTTCCGTCACATTCATCGGAGATTATGCGTTCAACGACTGCTCTACAACGTCGCTAACTCTGCTCGCTTCCGTCACTTCCATCGGAGCTGCCGTGTTTCAGCACTGCAACTTCAGCAGCATTGTAATACCTTCTTCCGTCACTTCCATCGGAAAAAATGCGTTTAACAAATGCTCTTTTCTTCAGTCGGTAACCATACCTTCTTCCGTCACTTCCATCGGAGATTATGCGTTTGCATATACTCAGCTGCAGTTGATTACGATACCGTCTTCCGTTACCTCTGTCGGAAAGGGCGCGTTCACTAATTACAGATTCTTTGACGGTCCGACTCAGTTAGAATACAGCGAACTTCCGGGCTATACCTATGCCGGCAAAGGAGGTTTGCTCGATGATAAATTACAGCGTATCAAAACCGGCTTTGAGTTTGTCGCTGACGATCTGAAATTCCGTGTTTCGTCCGTGGAGCCCCTGGAAGTTTCTGTCTCTGGCTGTGAATCGGTCCCGGCAGACCTTATCATTCCTGCCGAAGTATACTACGGGCCGCTGAAATTTGCAGTCACCTCTGTGGGTAATGATTCCTTCTGGGACAACAAAGCGCTCCGGTCGGTAATCCTGCCCTCCTCCGTGAAATCCATCGGGGAGTTCGCGTTTGAAAATTGCATTTCTCTTCAGTCTGCGACTATACCATCCTCCGTGACTTCCATCGGTTACGGTGCGTTCGAAGGATGCACGTCTCTGCAGTCGGCAACCATACCCTCCTCCGTGAAATCCATCGGGGAGTTCGCGTTCAGCGGCTGCGCGTCCCTTCAGTCCGTGACTGTACCTTCTTCCGTCAGCTCAATAGGGACAGGCGTGTTCAGAAACTGCACATCCCTCCAGTCTGTGGCTATACCATCCTCTGTGACTTCTATCGGGGACTTCGCGTTCAGCGGCTGCGCGTCCCTCCAGTCTGTGGCTATACCATCCTCTGTGACTTCCATCGGAATGTACGCGTTCTACGACTGCACGTCCCTCCGGTCTGTGGCTATACCATCCTCTGTGGCTTCCATCGGGGAATCTGCGTTTGACGGCATCAGCTTCTATGACGGTTCGGATCTGCTGGGATACAGCGAACTTCCCGGCTATACCTACATAGGCTCTGAAGGAAAGTTATACCGTCTCGCGGAATCCGGCTCCGAGTTCGTCATTGATAATCTGAAATTCCGTGTTTTGCCCGGGGAATCCGTAAAAGTCGCCGTCGAAGGTTATGAATCGGTTCCGGCGGAGGCAGATCTTGTAATTCCTGCCGAAGTGCTGTACGGAGGAGGCAGATATTCAGTTACTTCCGTGAGCAGCAATTCGTTCTTCGGCTGTACTTCGCTTCAGTCGGTTTTCATACCTTCCTCGGTCGCTTCCGTCGGCCAGAGAGCGTTCTCCGGCTGTACTTCACTGAACGAATTCTCAGGAACTTACAGCGGAATCGTCAGCAAGGTGATGCTGGTCAGCGGATCGGCTCTCGTGTCCTGCGCGGCGGGACCGGAGGTCGCATATGTCAGCATACCTTCTTCCGTAACTCTGATAGCCGGCTATGCGTTCTATAACTGCACCTCTCTCCGGACAATAGGCATACCTTCTTCCGTCACCTATATCGGAGAATTCGCGTTTTACAACTGCGCATCCCTCCAGTCTGCGACTATACCTTCTTCCGTCACTTCCATCGGAGAATACGCGTTCAGAGACTGCACGTCTCTCCGGTCTGCGGTCATACATTCTTCTGCAGTCTTCGTCGGGGGTTTCTACAACTGCACGTCTCTCCGGTCTGTAATTCTGCCTTCTTCCGTCACTTCCATCGGGCTCTGGGCGTTCAGCGGCTGTACTTCGATGCAGACAATTAACATACCTTCTTCAGTCACTTACATCGGTTTTACCGCGTTCGAAGGGATCCAATTCTACAACGGCATAACTCCTCTGGACTACAGGGAACTTCCCGGCTATGACTACGAGGGTTCGGACGGAAAACTGTACCGCTTCGACGTCAAAGCAGGCACTATATTCGTCAAAGACAATCTGAAATACCTCATCACGTCCGCGGAGACGATGGAAGTCTCCGTCGAAGGTTTCGAAACGGCAGCGGCGGAGACGGTTCTCGCAATTCCTGCCGAAGTATCGCACAGAGGATATGAATTCGCAGTCACTTCCATAGGAAAGAAAGCGTTTGCCGGCTGCGCATCCCTGCAGTTTGCCGCCATACCCTCCTCGATCGCATCCATCGGAGACCGCGCGTTCGACGGTATTTATTTCCTTAACGGCGCGTCTTTGCTGGATTACAGCAATATTCCCGGCTATAACTACAAAGGTTCGAACGGGGCATTATACCGCTTCAGCGCCGAAGTCGGTTTCAAATTTGCTGCGGACGGCCTGATATTCGGCGTCTCGTCCGCGGATCCGCTGGAAGTCTTCGTCGAAGGTTACGAATCGGTTCCGGCAGATCTTGTGATTCCCTGCAAAGCGTCATACGGGGTGCTGGAATTCGCAGTCGTCGCTTTAGGCGACTCTTTATTCGCGGACTGCGCATCCTTGCAGTCGGTAACCATACCGTCTTCCGTGACGCTTATCTGCCCGGGCGCGTTCAGCGGCTGCACTTCCCTCCAGTCCGTGACCATACCATCTTCCGTGACTTCCATCGGGGGATCCGCGTTCAGCGGCTGCACTTCCCTCCAGTCCGTGACCATACCTTCCTCCGTCACCTTCATCGAACCGAGAGCGTTCAGCGGCTGCACGTCTCTGCAGACGGTAACCATACCCTCTTCCGTCTTCTACGTCGGAGAGGATGCGTTCAGCGGATGCACTTCCCTCCAGTCCGTGACCATACCCTCATCCGTCACCTCCGTCGGCTTACGCGCGTTCGGCGGATGCACTTCCCTGAACGAATTCTCGGGAACGTACGAAGGAATCGCCGACGGAATCATGCTTATCAGCAAATCGGCCGTCGTGTCCTGCGCGGCAGGACCTCAGGTCGTTTCCGTTGCCATTCCCTCATCCGTGAGATCCATCGAAGACGGAGCGTTCGATAACTGCTCCCTCCGGCGGATCGACATCCCCTCTTCCGTGACCCATGTCTCGGACAAAGCGTTCGGCGGCATCGAATTCTACAGAGGTTCGTCTCTGCTGAGTTACTGGGACATACCCGGCCATGTCTACGAAGGCTCGGACGGAAAGATGTACTGTCTCCCCGAACCCGGTCTCGAGTTTGCCGAAAACAACCTGAAATTCCGCATTTTGTCTCTGGAGCCCGCGGAAGTCTCCGTCGCAGGTTACGAATCTTCCTGGCCGGGGACGGATCTCGCGATTCCCGCCGAAGCGTCGTACAGAGAGACGATATTCTCAGTCACGTCCGCGGGAGACTCCGCGTTCAGGAACTGCAGATCCCTCCTGTCGGTAACTATGCCGTCTTCCGTCACCTCCGTCGGAGAGCTGGCGTTCGGAGGCTGCAGATCCCTCCAGTCAGTGACCATACCCTCCTCCGTGGTTTCCGTCGGAGATCTTGCGTTCTCGGGCATCGAATTCTACAGCGATTCCGTTCAGCTGGAATACATCGAACTTCCCGGATATACGTACGAAGGCTCGGACGGAAAACTGTACCGTCTCCCCGTGCCCGGTCTCGAGTTTTCCGAAGACAATCTGAGATTCTACATTTTGTCTCTGGAGCCCGCGGAAGTCTCCGTCGAAGGTTACGAATCTTCCGCTCAGGAGACGGATCTTGTAATTCCTGCCGAAGCGTCGTACAGAGGTACGATATTCGCAGTCACGGCTGTTGGAGATTCTGCGTTCGAGAACTGCAGATCCCTCCTGTCGGTAACTATGCCATCTTCCGTCACGTCTATAGGGGCGCACGCGTTCGGAGGCTGCATCTCGCTTCAGTCGGCAGATATACCCTCCTCCGTGGTTTCCGTCGGAGATCTTGCGTTCGAGGGCATCGCCTTTTACAGCGGCTCCGTTCTGCTGGACTACAGCGAACTTCCCGGATATGTATACGAAGGCTCGGACGGAAAGCTGTACCGCAATTCCGTTGCGATCGGCCAGAAATTCGTTTCCGGCGGTCTCAAGTATACCGTGACATCCCTCGATCCGCTGAAAGTTTCCGTAACCGGATACGAAACCAAGCCCGTGAATCTCGTGATTCCCGGAGAGGTCTCGTACGAAGAAAGCACTTTCAAAGTAGTATCGATCGGAAGCAGCGTTTTCAGCGGATGCAAGACTCTGGTTTCCGCAGATCTCGGGAGCATTTCGGTCATCGGGCCGAAAGCCTTCTACAACTGCGGCAATCTGAAATCGGTGGACTTCGGAAACGCTCTGGTGACGATAAACACCTACGCTTTCCACAAGTGCTATGCGCTGAAAGATCTGGATATGATAGATTCCGCAAAGACTCTGAAGAATATCGGTTCGTATGCTTTCAACAAGTGCAGCAAGCTCGGATCCTTCATGGTTCCGACGGATGTGAAGAAAGTATACTCCGGAGCGCTGACGATGCCGGTCACCGACATTGACGGAAACCCTCTGCCGATAGAAACGGACGCTCTCAGGGGACACATATACAAGAATGTCGGCGGAAAACTCGTCCAGCAGCCTGCAGAAGAGAAAGGAACCGAGTTCTCGGAAGGCGGCCTTGTGTACAGAATAACCGGATACCTTCCGTGCTATCTGTCCGTTATCGGGTACGAAGCGGGAATCAAGAGCATCAATCTGGTGCCGGTGAACTACCACGACCTGGATTACAAGGTGGTGTCCGTAGGCGATGCGGCATTCAAGAACTGCAAAACCCTGACGTCCGCGGTGCTTCCGGATGTGACGAAGATCGGAAAAGACGCGTTCAACTCCTGCCAGAAACTGGTCAGCGCGGAGATGGGCAAAGTCAAAACGATCGGCCAGTCCGCGTTCAGATGGTGCAGCAAGCTGACCTCGCTGGATCTGGGAGAATCGCTTTTGGACATCAAAGCCGCGGCCTTCTACAACTGCAAGTCCCTGACCTCGCTGGATCTTCCCGATTCCGTGAAGAATATAGCGTCGGCCGCGTTCAAAGGCTGTTCCGGACTCGGAGAAGTTTCATTCGGAACGGGTCTTTCCAAGATCGAATCCACTTCGTTCAGCGGACTGGTGTTCAAGGACGCGGAAGACAACGTTCTGACGAAGGCGTCCGAACTCTGCGGAAATACCTTCTCGGGCAGTTCCGGAACTCTTTACCTTTCTGATGCTTGTATCATAACATCATAAAACCGTTTCGGGGCTGTATTCCGTACAGCCCCTTTAATTACTAATCCGGATCGCTCCGGCGGCCGGGCGCGGACCGGCCGGTATGCGGTGCCGGACGCAGTTGAGGGTTCTTAATACAATATCAGGGGAGGAAAGGTTGTCCCGGTATCCCGGAGGGGCCGCCCGGAAAGTCCGCTGCAGAAAACGGAACCGAAACGGCGTTACGGACTCTGTTCCAGGGGCCCGTTTCAGAAATTGTCAGAAATGTGAAGCCTATCCGGGTCTTGTTTCATGCCGGAATACTTTCGTATGCAGAACGACGGTTATGCCGCCAGATGTCCGGTACCGATAGCATACTCGGGCATTTCCGCCGTTTATCGCATCCGCAGGAACGGATCCGTATAAATACTTCATAAATACCGGGCGAGTTCCGATCCGGCTCTGCCGCACAGATCTTTCACCACTTCCTTCGAAGATCCGTCCCGTTTGTTCGTTACGCACGAAAAATACGATACCGAAGAGAAGTCCTTCTCTATCATGTTCACCAGGCCGAAGAATCCTTCCTCCGCCAGATGATCTCTCAGTTCTTTTCCGTTTTCGCCGCCGAACGCCTCGGGTCTGTCCGCGTGCGTCGCGACGACGGAGAGGGGAACGGATATCCTCTCCGACATGTCCATTCTGTTGAATCTGCGGTATTTCTCTATGAATCCGATATACGCGGCCGAGGCTTTGCCGGGGGCGTCCGTGCAGGACGGATCCAGCGTGAAAACTATGGCATCGTTGAAGGAGTACTGGGGCTGGTAATCCGTTTCCGTCGTTCCAGAGAAGAAGTCCCCGCCTATATCGAACATGTACAGATTCCTGTCCGTGACCAGCTCCGGCGTTGCGACGACCGTCACATACGGCTTTGAATAGGTTACGGGAGTAGGCTTGCAGAATCCTGAATCGTGGTCCGAAAGGGCCGCGTCATGTTCAGCATGATAATTGTGCGCCGGACTGCTTCCGGAGAGGATTTCCCCTGTCGCCGCGAGCGCGAAACTGGTCTTTCCGGACGACTCCGCTCCGGCTAAGGAAATTACGAAGGGCTTCGCCTCCCTCGTTTTCACGGACGCTCCGCATTCCGGACAGAACTGAGGCAGATTCTTTCTTCCGCTGTCCGATCCGCAGCAGGGCACCTCCTCCGTCTCCATCTCGATCTTGTGTATGCCTCTGACGCCGGGACGGAGTCCGGAGATAATCGTTCCTCCGGCGTCGTAATCGGGGCGGCGGGACTCCTTTCCGCATTCGGGGCACACGAAGCGCCCGGTGCAGCGATCGTACTGGCGCTCGTCCGATCTTTTCGCCAGAGCCGCCGCGGCCAGATAAATCGCGTCGATAACCGCCATGACCGGGAACAGGAACAGAGAGCCGAGAATGGCCGTCACAAACGCCGGAAGGCAGAACGGGATGGTCAGCGCGAGAATGCAGAAGAGACCCATATACAGAGCGATGATAACGGACGTGTAGAACATCTGGAGCAGGTTTTTGCTCAGTCCCAGGAACGGCACGGGGTACTCAACCGGATCCGGGGGAACGGATTCCAGCTCGAAAACTTCGCTCATAGTAGTCAGAATATTGACGAGATAGCCCAGAAGCCCGAACACCACCGGAACGAATCTTAACCAGAATCCGTCCAGGCCGATATACTCGTCGTTTATGTCCGCGATATATTCGAACGGGAACACCGTGAGCAGGAAAGCGAATATATAGTACGAGAGCCAGCAGGCCGGAATTGCGGAGATGATAAACCCCAGGCGCCAGACCGCGGTGTTCAGCTTCTGCATTGCGATACACAGATCAGATGTATCCGTTTAATATTATGCCTCCGCCGGTCACCACGCCCTGCGCCTCTGCCTGATCAGAATGTAAAGGAACACCGGGCCGCCGACGATGGAGGTTATCACTCCCACCGGAAGATCGTACGTTCCCGCGACTTTCGCCACGGAATCAGCCGCCAGCAGGAATACGGCTCCGGCGAAGGCGGACGCGGGAATGAGAAACGTATTGTTCGATCCCATGAAGATGCGGATTATGTGCGGTATAACCAGTCCGACGAACCCTATCGTTCCCGTGAAGGATACCGCCAGCGCCGTGCACAGAGATACGACGGCGAGAATGATCGCGCGCTCTTTCTTCGGATCTATCCCGACGGACATGACGCTCTCGTCGTTCATGGTCAGGATGTTGAGGCGCCTGCCGGCGGCGGTCATGAAAATTACCGCTATCGCGCAGGAGGCCGCCATGTAGCCTATGTTGTCCCACGTGGCTTTTCCCAGGTTCCCCAGGCTCCATCTGTAGACCACTTCCAGATCCTCCGGCTCGGCGTAAAGTTTTATAAGCGTGGTGCAGGCCGAGAAAACGTACATCACCGCGATCCCTATGAGTATCACGGAAGTCGGCGACGCGCTGAATACTCTTGAGCAAACGATGATCGCCGCCGCCGGGATCAGCGAGAAAACGAACGCGTTCGCTATCATCCCGTAATCTCCGGACAATCCGGGAAGAAGGGAGATCCCCATAACGGCGAAGATGCACACCCCGAAGGAGGCTCCGGAGGAGATTCCGGTGGTGTACGGATCCGCGAGCGGATTTTTGAGGGTGCTCTGCATCGCCGCTCCGGATACCGCCAGAACCGCGCCCACGCACGCGGCGGCTATCGCCCGGGGAAGCCTCTGGTTGAAAATAATGTGATCCTCTCTGATATCATGGAGATTGTCGGGAACGACTCCGGAGAGGTGATCTATCAGCACCCTGTAGGAGTCCAGAAAACCGATCTTATACAGGCCGATGGATACGTTCAGAACTATGAGGATCAGAACCAGGGCGGCGCAGATCCCGGCGAACAGCATTCCGCGCGAATTCAGCAGCAGGTATTTCTTTACGAACTCCTCCGCCGTACCCGTTTTACCACACCTCCCTGCGCTGTCTGATTATCAGCATAAGGAACAGAGGCCCTCCGATGAATGACATTATAACTCCCATCGGCAGCTCCCCCATGGGAGAGATCGTCTTGCTGACGATGTCCGCGCCCAGAACCGCCACGGGCCCCAGAACGGCGCAGGCCGGCAGCACGAACCTGTTGTCGCTTCCCAGGATCATGCGGCAGACATGGGGCACCACCAGCCCGACGAACCCTATGATTCCGGTGTAGCTGATGATCGAAGCGGTCATGAGGGAGAGCAGGATCAGGCAGAAAAGCCGGTATCTCGAGACGTTCAGGCCCAGTCCGGCCGCGCTTTCGTCTCCTGCCGAAAGAATATTCAGTTTTCTGGAGAGCATTCCCGTGAGCAGGGATCCTATGGAAACTATGGCGAGCATTATCGGGAGATCCATCCACCTGAGCCCGTCCAGCGATCCTATCTGCCACAGGAAGGTGGATTTGATGTCCTCCGCGGTGGCCATGGTCATCACCAGCGTGTCCAGGGCGCTGAAGAAGTACGATATGGCTATTCCCGCGAGGATGAGCGTCGCCGGAGACACGGAGTTCATTCTCGAAACCCCCATTACCGCCAGCGCCGGAATCATTCCGAACACGAAAGCGTTGAAGACTATGGCGTACTGCCCCCGCATGTCCGCGAAAGTTATCCCGAGCACCATCGCTATGGTCACTCCGAAAACGGCCGCCGAAGATATTCCCGTGGTGTACGGATCGGCCAGCGGGTTTTTCATGACGCTCTGCATCACCGCTCCGCTCACGGCGAGCCCGGCGCCGGCGACGATCCCGGCGATCGCTCTGGGAAGGCGCGTGTTGCATATTATCCAGTCGTCCCACCATTCCTCCGAGTGGTATTCGTATACCGCTCCGCTTATGTGATCGAAAATAATCGAATACGCCTGAAAGAATCCTATGTCCCGGTATCCCACGGTGACGGAAAGCCCGACCAGCACCGCCAGAAGAGATATTCCTCCGGATATGATGGCGATCTTTTTCAGAGTGTAGGCGCGGTACTCCGTAACCAGCTTATCGTCGGATCTGCCGGACGCGAGCATAGTTTCAATCCTGTTTAATGAAGTCGTCCAGCATTACGCAGGGGCGCCCGTTGTGTTCGATTACCGTCGATTCGACGCCGTAAACCGCGCGGAGATTGTCAGGCGTCAGAACTTCCGCCGGGGTTCCTCTGGCGAATATCTTCTTGTCGTACATCAGAATGAGCTCGTCCGCGTATTTCGACGCGATGTTCAGATCGTGGCAGATCATTATCACCGTAATCCCCTTGCTGACGCACAGATCCCTCAGGATTTTGGTGACCTCCATCTGATGCCTGACGTCCAGATTCGAGGTCGGTTCGTCCAGGAGGAGAACCTCCGGCTCCTGCACCAGGCCTCTGGCCAGCATGACCTTCTGGTGCTGCCCGGCGCTGAGGCTGCTGAATTCGCGGAGAGCCAGATCCGAAATCTCCAGCTGATCCAGGACTTCGTGGACTTTTTCGAGATCCTTCACGAGGGAACCGAGCCTGCTGCGCGGATGCCGGCCCATGAGAACGGTGTCCACCACAGTCAGGGGGAAAGAGTCGCCCGCCGAGTAGGGAACGTACCCTACGGTCTTGGCCAGTTCTTTGAGCGGGATCTCCGAGACATCCTTTCCGTCGATAAGGATCGAACCCTCTTTCGGTTTCAGGATCCTGTTGATGCATCTGATGAACGTCGATTTCCCGACGCCGTTGGGGCCGAGAACGGCGTAGAACTTTCCGTCCTGAAACTCGAAACTGATTCCGTCCAGTATCAGAGCGCGGCTGTTGTAGCCGAAAGACACGGAATCTGCGGTTACGGGCATGTATGAGAGTTGGCAGAATAATCCCGGTATTAAACGTATCGGAACCATGCGGCGCGGAGAACTTGATCCCGTGACGGTAACGTTATAAACCGGCCGGATATTGGCTGTATCAACCAATTAAAAGGTGGTTCATTGATAGGCAAATGGATGATGATCATCGTCGCTGTCGTAGCGGCGATAGCGGGTATTATCGCGGGACTAGGCTACATAATCGGCCCCGGCCCCGTGATTCCCGACGATCCGGAGCCGGCCGATTTCGAGGCCGACGACGCTTCGGAGATCGCCGCGGCGTTTTCTTCGGAATACAGCGGATTTTTCGGGAACAGTTTTTATCTTGCCGACGGATGGAGCGATTCCGCCGCGGAAGCCTTTTATTACAACGCTTCCACCGGAAGGGCTTCGGAGACCAACAACGTAAAATTCTATGTGCTCGACAGCAAAGACGATGCCGAGAGCAGATTCGATGCGAACAAATCCGCATATTCGAAGCAGATCGGCAACAACGTCATGGGCTCCGTCATTATGGGAACCTACGAGAAGGACAATCTCGGCGACGCCATCGGATATTACAACAACTTCAACATGGGCACTGCGTCCACGTACCTTTATTACACCGGATACATGGGGAACGTCTTCTTCGAGAGCTACATGTATCTGAAGGGAAAGACTCTCTCCGACAACGGGATAGCGGAGCTCGCCGGGGGAATATACAAGGCGATCACGAAACCCGCGGAAGTTTCCGAAGCCAAGAGCCTTCTGCCGGTCCGCACGGACGGCCGTCTCATGATCTACGGAAACGCCAACATGGACGATTATCTCGACGACGGAGATCTCTACTGCCTGAAGAAGATCATGAGCGGCGAAGCCGCGAAGACGCTCTATTCCGACGCGAACCAGGACGGAAAAGTCGATCAGAGCGATTTCGACATGGTCAGGAAAATGATCGGCGGCGAGAAAATGGAGATCTATTACCACAACCTCCTCACGGATAAAGCCGACAGGACCCATTTCCCGATAAAAACGATCGTTCCCATAGTGAACGAGACTACCGTCGCGATGAAGATCCTCGGAAAGACTTCCGACTTCGCCGGCGTGTACGGAGTTCCCGACGAGAAGCTCTTCAGCGATCTTCCCGAGGGAATTCCCGCGTTCTCGAGTTCCGGCGTCATCGAGATGGAAGTCCTCTCGACGCTGAAATGCGATGCGATCGTCACTATGCCCGTAGAGAAATACGTTACGAACGAGGAGCAGATAAGGGAATCCGGAATAGACGTGCTCCGTTTCGATTTCAGGAACCCCGACTGCTCGTCCGCTTACCTTACTGCGGGATTCATCCTCGGAGCGGAGGAGCGCTCCCAGTCGTACGTGGAATTCGCCGACCGCGTTCTCTCGGACATAAAAGAGAAAGTGGACGCTAAGTATCCTGACGCCCAGAAAGTCGTCGCGGGAGTTTTCGGATACAACGTCATATACGGAAACATCAACGGATACGGCAACATGGTGATCGGCGCCGGCGCTCTGAACGGAGTCGACTGGTACGAGCACAGGTACGTCAAGGACGGATACGAGTGGCTCTACAACTACCGCTTCGACTGGATCTGCGGACGCGTGAGCGCCGGCGGATACGACTGGACCGGAAGCGATGACGATTACAACACTTTCATGAAGTCCTGGAACAACCACGTGAAGACCTACGCTCTTACCGACGCGCTCGCGGCCAACCACCTGATGCTGCTCAACACCAGCGTTCCGGATCTCATCAAAGCGGTCTACATGGCGGAGCAGTTCTATCCGGACATCTTCGGAGACGGATACGCGGACAGGATCCACCAGGAATACGTCGACAGATTCATAGACAATCTGTATGACGAGGGATACAAAGTCACCAGCGGACTGTTCTGCATGACCTCCGGCGACGTGAAAGCCTGAAACTTTTTCCCGCCTCCGGGCGGGTTTTTCTACGATTTTGATGCTGATCCGCGTTCCGTATTTTCCCGCGCGAAACAGGATTATATATCCAATACGAGATGATAAGCCGGATACTCGGGTATCCCGGGCAGATAACATGGAGAAAATAGAGAGATTCTGGGGAGATTACTTTTTCCTCAACAAGTGGTATCCCGCCGGCGTTCAGTACGACGGCATGAATTTTCTGAACAGCGAGGCCGCGTACCAGTCCCAGAGATGCGCCAGCAGGGATGACGCCGTCCGTTTCGCCGGACTGGATCCCGCCAGAGTGAGAGTTTACGCCGATTAGCTGGTTTCCAAACCGGGATGGGAAGACATCAGGATTTCCGTCATGGAGGATATCCAGACCCAGAAATTCCTTCAGCATCCGGAGCTCGCGAAGAAACTGGTTTCGACTGGAAGCGCGGAGCTCATCTACAACAACGAATGCGGAGACACCTACTGGGGGGTTTCCGGGGGTTCCGGAGAAAACAACCTCGGAAAGGTCCTGATGAGGGTCAGGGACAAGCTCGCGTCCGGCGAAGCGGCGGTCTGAACTTTTCAAATCCGGGAAAGCGCTCCGGGAATCCGGGCGTTCCCGGAACCGGCAGGCGCTTATCCTGTTTCATCCGTTTTAGTTTCTTTTTTCTTCTCCTCGTACATGTATTTCCTGCAGAAGGGTATGAGCATTCCCCCGGCCGCGTTTCCCGCTATGACGATGAGAATGAAGATCAGAGCTTCGAAGTTAATTATTCCCCCGGAGCAGAAGTAGAACAT
>JAEEGL010972177.1_pt1 | contig 19864 bp, 14 predicted proteins | sample 9134231 | NCBI WGS metagenome assembly JAEEGL01 (sample SAMN16246548, study PRJNA631951) | gut metagenome | biome: gut microbiome; feature: rumen; material: fiber-attached | host: Bos | place: Iran: Karaj | collected 2018-10 | reverse complement strand
GGCGCGGATGCCGCCGTCGTAGCAGGCCTTCACAACCTTCTTGGTGAGCTCTACATCCTTGTTGTAGAACACGGGAACGATACCGGTATTCCTTATAATATTAATGGTATCTATTTTATTGAACTTTGACATATCTGGAAAAGCTTAACGTGATACTCTGCCGGAACCGCCACCCTTTACAAGGGCTTCCACTTCTTCTACGGTGACACGGTTGTAGTCGCCAAGGATGGTGTGCTTGAGGGCCGATGCGGCTGCTGCAAACTCAATGGCTTCCTGGTCCGTAGGATAGGAGATGAGGCCGTAGAGGAGGCCGCCCATAAAGGAATCGCCGCCGCCTACACGGTCAACGATGTGGGTGATGTCATACCTGCGGCTCTGCCAGAGGGTCTTGCCGTCGTAGAGAATGCCGCCCCAGGTGTTGTGGTTTGCGTTGATGGAACCGCGGAGGGTTACGGCAACCTTCTTGCAGCGGGGGAACTTAGCCATGAGCTGGCGGCATACGCTGATGAAGCTGGCCTGGTCAATCTCACCGCCGGTCTTCTCTGCGTCGAAGCCCTCGGGCTTGATGCCGAATTCCTTCTCTGCGTCTTCCTCGTTGCCAAGGATAAGGTCGCAGCCTTCCACAAGGGCAGGCATGACCTCGGAAGCGCTCTTGCCGTACTTCCAGAGTTTCTTGCGGTAATTGAGGTCGCAGGAAACCTTTACGCCCATCTCGTTTGCAACCTTGATTGCCTCAAGGCAGGCATCTGCAGCGCCCTGGGAAAGGGCGGGAGTGATGCCGGTCCAGTGGAACCAGTCGGCGCCTTCAAGCACCTTGTGCCAGTCCACCATGCCGGGCTTGATCTCCGCTATGGAAGAATATGCCCTGTCGTAAACCACCTTGGAGCCACGTGCAACGGCACCGGTTTCAAGATAATAGATGCCCAGGCGGTCACCGCCCCAGACAACGCCGTCCAAGTCTACTCCAAAAGCCCTGAGTTCCGCCGCGCACATTGCGGCGATGTCGTTCTTGGGAAGACGGGTGACGAAATGTGCGTCTACGCCATAATTAGCAAGGGAGACCGCCACATTGGCCTCGCCGCCGCCGAAATTGATGTCAAACTGACGGGCCTGGGAAAAACGCTGGTATCCCGGGGTGGAAAGGCGAAGCATCACTTCGCCGAAGGTTACTACTTTTGCCATTATTGATTTCTTTTTGATGATTGTCTTATATGAAGTTCCATGGGAATCACTTCCGTATTTGAACGGCCTTCCAGGAAAGCACGTGCCGCAGCCTGGCCCATTTCGAACGGGTGCTGGCCAAGCGTACTCATTGAAGGAGTCATGAGCGAGGTGAAAGACTCGTTGGCGGTTCCCACTATACCGAAATCTTCAGGAATACGCAGTCCCTTCTCCTTCAGTGCGTCAATAGCGCCAAGTGCAGAGAAAGCACCTGCACAATAAAGCGCATCACAACCGGCCTCAATGGCCTTCTTGCAAACCTCATATCCGGTTTCACGGACAATTGCCTCTTCGAAGACTATCGTGGGATCGAAGGTAATACCGGCACTTTCCAGCGCAAGACGGTAACCGGCAAGGCGTTCCACGTAGGCTTGCGAATTCATGTACCCGGCTATTGTTCCTATGCGTTTATAGCCTTCTCCAATTAAATGTTTAGTTGCGGTAAATGCGCCTTCGCAATTGGCTCCCACCACTTTAGCTCCAGGAAGATCCGGGAAAACGCGGTCAAATTGAACCAACGGAAGATCATTTCCTATGATTTCACGTACGTGCGAACTGTTGCGGCACTCGATGGCATGAGAAAGGAAAACTGCAGCCACACGATAATTGCGCAGAGCCTTCAGAGCCTTTATCTCCGACTCCCTGCTCTCCATGGTCTGGCAGATTATAACGTTGTATCCGGCCTGATTGAGGACGCTTTCTGCTCCGCCAATCACATTGGAGAAAAATTCACGGTGAATTCTGGGGACGACGATACCTACCATATTGGAGCGACCCTTCCTGAGATTGGAAGCAACAACATTACGCTCATAACCCATCTCAGCGGCCTTCTTCTCTACGGCCAGGCGGGTATCTTCTTTTACACGGGGGCTGCCTGCAAGTGCTCTTGACACTGTAGAAGGGGTAACTCCCAAAGCATTGGCTATATCAGTAATAGTGACCATGGTGCGACAAAGATACAAACGTTTGCACAAAAATCCAAACGTTTGCAAGAAAAAGATTCAATATTTATTGAACCCTTGCCGTCCACCCCCCTCCAGGGGCCATGTGAACAGTGATTTTGGAATTTTGGGGAACGGTGTCAAAACGATGCACGTAATCCTTGCCAGCTTTATCGGCATTAGGGCCGTCCTCAAATATCTCAATATTCTTGGACCAAAGGCCATACTCGTGCAGATCCAACTCAATGGTGCGCTCCTCCCAATTATTAAGAACGCCAATATACCAGTCCGTACCGCTACGGCGTAAAACCGCTACATATTCACCGATTTTACCGGCTAGCGGGAAGGTGGCATCCCATACGGTAGGTATTTCAGAAATGAAACCTAAACACTCCTCCTCAGCAAGGTAATTGGAAGGCGAATCACATAGCATGGTAAGGGGTGCAAAAAACACCGTATACTCTGCCAGCTGACGACATCTTGTACCCTGGCTCATGGGTTCGGAATACACAGGACGATAACTGCCTTTTGCCGCATTCTTCATTGCCCCCTGAGTATAGTCCATAGGACCGGCGACATTACGTATAAAAGGTATGGTTACATCATATGTTACCTGGTCTACGGACTCCGGTGCCCACTTCATGTTTTCCAAACCAAAAACACCCTCGAAATTGATAACATTAGGGTAAGTACGCTGAAGACCTGCAGGCTTGAAAGCACCGTGGAAATCAATCAGGAGGCCATATCTGGCAGTCATTTCGGCAGCTCGGCGATAGAAGTCCACCATCATCTGATCATCTCTGTTCATGAAGTCAACTTTGAAGCCTTTTATGCCCATGGCGGCATACTCAAGACAGGCTCGCTCCATATCCTTTTCGAACGCCTGATACCCGGCCCAAAGAATAAGACCAACACCTTTGGAATCAGCGTATTTTGCCAACTCCTCGAGATCGATTTCAGGTACAATCTGGAAAAGGTCTGCCTTAAGATTTACAGCCCATCCTTCATCAAGGATTACATACTCGATTCCGTGTTTAGAAGCAAAGTCAATATAGTACTTATATGTTTCGGAATTGATACCTGCCTTAAAGGGAACTCCGTAGATATTCCAGTCGTTCCACCAGTCCCATGCAACCTTTCCGGGACACACCCAAGAAAAGTCTCCGACTGAAGGCTCAGCTAAAAGCCAAGGCATGTCAGAGGCAAGGAGATCCTTATCTTCACTTGCAACGACAACCACCCTCCAGGGAAGAGGCTCAGCCTTGGAGAACTTTGCAATGTAATCCTCACGCTCCGTTACCAACATCTCAAGATTATTGTGACCTCCTTGAACAAGAGTTTTGGGATAGGGAGCAAATACTCCTTCCAATACATTGCCGTTCCCCTTAAGATACATGCCCGGATAATTGTAAAGTCCGGACTCAGTAATGAGAACCTTGCTTCCTGCCGATTCAGCAAGAACAGGAAGAAAAGCTAATCGACCTTTCTGCCAGTCAGAAACGGGAGCAACCGTATACTGACTTTCAAACGAAGATGAGAACTGATTATCGATACCTGAATTTACATAAGGCACCCATGCGCGCGAGGAAGCGGAAGGAAGGACAAACTCCGCTGTCTCATGCCTGACACAGAACTCACCCTTCAGTTTAGGTACTATCCTATATGCGGCGCCCTCGTCATAAGCCCTGAATTCAATGTCAAAACCCTTGAATGAGAGAGTAAGAGAATTGTAGTAATTACTTACAAGAGACTTTGAATAGACTTTTGCATCGACATTACTAAAGACCTTGAGATATTTCGCTTTTGATACTTTGGCATTTTTACCAAATACCTTTCCATCAGATAATTCCAGACCAATTCTAGATGGCAAAATCACTGTCTCAGCATCACTGGTAACGGTCCAAGTAATATCATCGCCAACCTCAACACTTACGGAAATGATACCACTGAGAGACTTAACCTCATAGGTCTTGGGCTTTGAAAAAGCCGCGCTGCATACGGCAAGAAGGCAGGCGGCGAGCATTAGTTTTCTCATAATTCCGGTTATTTACCTTTCCTCAGACGGCCAATCGCGTGCTCCAGGCTTTCCGAGGGTTCTATGATGTTATAGTCCTTCCAGAAATCCGGATCCTGAAACTCGTACGTCTTGTCCATAAGATAGTCCGAGTTGCGGAAGCGCTCTCTCCATGGAATGGGAGCTGGATCCGGAAGGACGTCCGTGATCACCATCTCGTTCACGGTTGTATATCTTGTACGGAACATGCGCTTTCTCCAGTCGCACATGAACCGCATTGTCGTACGGAAGTATTCCAGGCGGGTTTTCCCTCCGTCAAGGCGATAATTGATCACTATACTTGCCTCTTCAGGGAAAAACCGCAATCCTGCAGGCTTGCTTACAAGGAGCATCTTGGTGGCTTTTACCCTATCCGACATATCAAGAGACGCTTCTATGCGCGTAAATGTGAGAAGTTCCCTGTCTATGTAAAGCTTACAGTTATAGAGGGCATATTCCGCATTGCCTGCCGGAGACATGGAAATAACAAACTGAAGCCTGTCCCCAATATACGTGGGCATTTCCATTGAGTAGGAATACAGGGCCATATCGTCCGCATTGAAGATTATGTCTCCGTTCTTGACTATATCGTGTGTTATTGCCTGGGAGGGACCGCCCATGGTCTTAACCGCCAGGGTATCTCTCAGGCGCTGGCTCACAAGCACGCGGCTTTTCTCCAGTGCTGCACCGTCTGCGCCTATGTTACGGGTATATCGTCCTTTAAAAATGCGGGCCACGGCTTCCGCCACATAAGTATAGCGGTTTCGTTTCTGAACTGTTTCCCTATAGAAACACTTAAGAAGCTCCGGCTCCGTGCAGTACGTTTCCCATACCCTGTCCAGAGCAGCCATTACAATGGAGCGCGGATCTCCGCTGATGATGGAAGACTCCGCAAGCTGGATATTCTCCCTCTGCAAGGAAACAGACATAGGATCCTGAGCCTTGAGGCGCCTGGACTTGAAGCCAAGGAATGAGAATTCTACAAGGTCGAACTCCTTGTCGCTTTTGAGGACGAAAAAGCCGTCCGCATTTGTTACTGTGGCTTGGTGCCTTCCAGGAATGGAGACGTGGACGGACTCCAGCGGCCTGCCTGTCTGAGCATCTGTAACTGTGCCACTTACAGTAAATATGAGTCTCTGTGAGGCCTCCTGCCCACTGGACAATCCAACGGACAAGAATAAAAGAAGTATGACACTCAGCAACTTACGCACAGGGCCACTTTTTACAAAAATAAGCATTCCTTTGGAATTATTTGTAAAGAATCCGTTTTTTTTCTACCTTTATGACCGGAAAAAACCTAATCTTCTTATATCATGCGCAAAGTTTATGTACTCATGGCAGCCATTGCCATCCTGGTGGTAGGTTGCAAATCCAACAACAGCAAGAAAGCAGCTGCAGAAGCCGCAAAGGCAGAAGAAGTAGCAGCACAGAAAGCAAAGGCCCTTGAAGAAACCATCGAAGCAATCGAAGCTGAAGAGGAAGTCAACGTCCGCGAAGCCGTTGAAAAACTCTCCGCCATAGACGCTGAAGGTACGATCGAATCCCTCGCAGAAACCCTGGAGAAGAACCCGGACTATGCAATTCCTTTCGCTGCAGTAGAAAACAAGCCCACCTTCGCAGGTGGCGATGCCAACGACTTCTCCAAATGGGTTGGAGAGAACCTGGTCTATCCTCAGGAAGCCATCGACCAGAAACTGGAAGGTAGAGTCATCCTCCAGTTCACTGTGAACAAGGAAGGTGCAGTCAAGGACGTTACCGTTCTCCGCGGCGTGAACGAACTTCTGGATTCAGAAGCCGTCCGTGTAGTCTCCGCCTCTCCCAAGTGGGAGGTTGGCACCCAGAACGGCATCCCCGTGGCCGTCAAATACGTCTTCCCCGTCATCTTCAAGATCCACGAGTAGAAGTCAGCTGCCTCATACAAACAAAAACGCCGGGCGAAATGCCTGGCGTTTTTCGTAAGTCCCAGCCCATCAGAGCTTGTATGTCACACCTATCGTGAACAATTTGTTGTTGGCTTTCAAGGGGATGTCTTCATAAGGGACCACGCCGCCCACTCCGTTTTCAAAGCAGGCGTACAGCTTGAATCTCAGGAAATCCATGCTTCCGTTTATGCCATATACAAAGCCGCATGTGCCGCTGCCGGCACTTAGCTCCAGACGCGCAATGCCGGGATAATCAAAGGATAATCCGCCGCGGGCTTCCCAGTAAGGAACGCAGAAGCTGTAACCGGTATAAAGGCCGGAACAATACACGGAAAGCATATCCAGGAACGGTAAGGCATAACTGGCCTTCATCTTTGCGCTGAAAGGTATCGCCTTCACTTTCCATAGTCCCTCCACCGCTTTGGGCTTCACCACTGACAGGAGCTCTTCGCCGGCTGCTCTGATCTTGGAAAGTATTGCGTCCTGATCCATTTCATCCACGGTAAGGTCTTTAAGGCCCTCGAACGTGTACGTTCCGGACGATTTCCCCGCGTTCCCGTAATACCACAGGATTCCGCCAAGGTCCAGTGCCGATGCACTCAAGGTAAAGCCATTGAACGGCTTCCACACCACACCAAGGTCCAGCGCCAGGCCGGCTCCCGTGGGAGAGCCCAGCTTGCCTTTACCGGAGAAACTGGTATAGTCCAGATAGCCCTCCCCGTCCGCGTCCAATTTCTTGTTGCGGTTGGTAAGGTCGATATCCGCGTCGATGTCAAGGTTGTACTGCTCCTCCGTAGTGGTAAGTTCAAGTTTCCTTACAACCATGTCCACGCTGTTGAGTCCAGCAAGGAGCTTGACCCTTGCACCCAGAGACAGATTGTCCCCAAGAGGCATGGCATATGAGTATGCAATCTCTCCGTAAAGGTTGCCGAATGCCTTGAGCGACGCCAGGTCATAGGGTGACTGGGCGGTTCCGGTTTTCAGTATCCTGAATACCTCTTCAGGTACGGACAGGCCATAATTGATCCGGGCACCAATGTCTACGCTATGGTACCCGGAGACGCCCTTCCACCCATAAGAAAGCAAGTTGTAGTTTATCTGGCTGTAATAACTGTTGACGGGTTTGAGTCCGCCAAGGAAATCATCGGCAGGAACGGAAGAATGGAGTCCGGTCACCAGTTTGTCCCCGGAAGGGAAAAGGAATGACGATGCTCCAACATTGTTCCGGACCGTGTTCTGGAATTCTCCTATACGAAGGAAACCGGTGTCCAGAGAAGCGTTTTCCGCGGGATTGTCGGTTATGCCCTGAGCCCATGCGCCGGTTCCAAGGACCAGCGCTGCGATAGTAAGTAAAGCAGTCTTTCTCATAGGCCCTGGATGGTTATTCCGCCCGACACCGTTGCGCGGAGGTTATTGAAATATACCGCCTGGTTCATATTAAGGCGCTTGTCTCCGGCCCCTGTAGGAGCCTTTATGGCAAGCAACAGGCTCAGTGAGCCGATGTCCGGGATAGTTCCTTGATCCGCCTTTATAACTATCTCCAGAGGAGTTACCACAGGATGGCCGGAAGTGCCGGAGTTTATCCTGAGGCCGGGAGTAACGCTCACATCGTCACACTTGACGGATGTTACATTTCCATCGGCATCCGTCTGTTTTATATATACGTCAACGGCGGTCAGCTCAAGGGTAACTGGCAATTCGCTTGAAACCTCCGTACAAATCTTGGCTTCCTTTACCCGGTACTGGCCCAGCTGGAGATCGAGGTCTTTTATGTCGATAGGAATATCGCTGGGGAAATCGTTGCCAAGCATAAGGTATGACTTGTACTTGTACGACAGCGAAAAGGCGCTTAATCCACTTAATGGATCCTTTTCCAGCATTGAAGCCGGGAGATGGAAAAACAGATTCTCAAAGCTGTAGCTGGAAACCGGCTTTCCGTCTGTCAGTTCCATTTTCAGGATTTCAGCATCCGTGCTCTCCGCTTTAACTGTAGTCTTGGAGAAGGTCTGTGACCCAAGCGTCTCAGCAGGGGTTTCGTCTCCAGGAGCAGATAAAAGCTTCAGGGAGCCGGAAACAGATATATCTTCCGTGAGAGGATTAGTGGCACGGAGGCTGAATACCTGCGGCGAAAGGGCAAAACCAAACCCTTCAAGAATATCCGCCGATGATTCCAGATTACCGGGAGTATCGCTTACGGGCAAATCGACGGGAATGGTCTGGTCCGGGAGCATGTATGAGATTAAAAGGACATATTGTTCATAGAAAGAATTGCTTTTCTCAACCACGAGATATCCTTCCTCATCCTCCTTTACATAATCCTTGATTGCATCCAGCGCACCCTCCCCGCCAATCAGCGACTTTGGCGTCAACGGGCCGATATCCCCGATGGGAACACTCACCTGGTCCCCAAACAGGGTAACCTCATTGTCCACTCCCTCACTGATATCATAATCCATGTTCTCACAGGACCATATCAACGGCAGAGGCAATAATAACAGTACAAACAGACGTTTCATAACTACATAATCTACCACGAAGATACCAATAATTACCATCTTATGCAAAAAACAGACAATGCCAACGTGCCACCCGTTACGCGTTTTGGGCCATTTTTGCACGTCGAGTGGCTCAGCTGAGCCAGGCGTTACGCATTTTTGGCCCTTTTTGCGTAACAGGTGGCCAGGTGCGGTGGGTTACCGAGCGAAGCGAAGGCGCCTGCAGGCGCGTGCCGGGAGGCGAAGCCGACCGCGATTCCTCGTGGGGCACAAAAAAGCACCGCCGTCAGGCGATGCTTTCGTAGCCCCACGAGGAATCGAACCTCGATTTAAAGTTTAGGAAACTTCCGTTCTATCCGTTGAACTATGAGGCCATCAGGGTCACGGAGTGACCGTGAATTACATAAAAGGGCGCTGAATTACTCGGCGCTCTTTTCGATGATCTGACGTCCGCGATAGTAGCCGCACTCAGGGCATACACGGTGATACATAACGGTGGCGCCGCAGTTAGGACATACGCTCAGAGTGGGAACCGGAGCGAAGTCGTGGGTACGCCTTTTGTCTCTTCTCTGCTTGGAGAGCTTGTGTTTCGGATGTGCCATTGTTTATAGTTTTTAATTGTTTATTTGCTTTCAAAAAGTCCTTTCAGAGCGGCGAACGGGCTGCTCGGAGCAGCCTCCTCGTTCTCACGCTCACCTTGACCCAGAAACCGGACCGTGTCCGGATTGCATTCCCCTTCAGGATGAACCCTTTGCATGGGCAGTGACAGACATATGTAGTCATACACCGCCTGGCTGAGATCCCAGTCCTCTTTGACGAGTTCCGTTGCGAACTCCTCCGAAGGGTCCTCCTCTACGGGAACCTGAAGTGGTTCCAGGCAGCGGTCGCAAGGCACCGTTACAGTTCCGCGGAGGTGAAGCTCTGCCTCTGCTTTTGCGCCTTCTTTGACCACCCTGACCTCAACTTCAACGTCCGCGTTCAGGATTTCTGTGTTGTCAAACGCTTGAAAGAACTCTGTATCAGCATGAAAGCGGAAACTCCGCTCTCCTGCCGCCCAACCGCCTAAAGGAATGATTATACTTTTCATTGCCTCAAAAACAGATTAAGGGGTGCAAAGATACGAATAATTTTCGGAAAATCAATCTTCCGTGGCAGAATTTCTCTTTCTGTCAAGAGGGTCCAGCTGAATCTTGCGCATGCGCATGTGATTCGGGGTGATTTCCACCAACTCATCGTCCTGGATGTACTCCAGCGCCTCTTCCAGGGAGAACTTGATTGCCGGAGGGAGAACCACCTTTTCGTCGGACCCTGAGGCGCGCACGTTGGTGAGTTTCTTGGTCTTGCAGATGTTGATGTTGAGGTCCCTGTCGCGGGTATGCTCTCCAACAACCTGACCGCCGTAGATCTCCTCTCCGGGCTCCACGAAGAAGCGACCCCTGTCAAGGAGCTTGTTCATGGAGTAGGCCACGGCCTCACCGGTCTCCAGGGATACAAGGGAGCCGTTCGTGCGCATCTCGATTTCACCCTTGTAGGGCTGGTACTCTTTGTAACGGTGTGCCACCACGGCCTCTCCCTGCGTTGCAGTGAGAAGGTTGCTGCGGAGGCCCATAAGGCCGCGGGTAGGGATCTCGAACTCCAGCAGGGTGCGGTCTCCGCGGGGTTCCATGCGGATAAGCGCTCCTTTGCGGCGTGTAGACAGCTCGATGGCCGCGCCAACAAACTGCTCCGGAACCTCGATGGACAGTTCCTCGATGGGTTCGCACCTCTGGCCGTTTATGGTCTTGTCCAGAACCTTGGGCTGACCCACCTGGAGCTCGAAGCCCTCACGGCGCATGGTCTCGATGAGGACGCTGAGATGAAGCACGCCGCGGCCGTAGACCACGAAGCTATCGGCATTGATACCGGGCTTAACGCGGAGGGCCAGGTTCTTCTCCAGTTCCTTGTCCAGGCGGTCCTTGATGTGGCGGGAGGTAACGAACTTGCCGTCCTTGCCGAAGAAGGGGCTGTTGTTGATCATGAAGAGCATGCTCATGGTGGGCTCGTCCACGGCGATGGGCGGAAGCGGCTCCGGATTCTCTATATCGGCAATTGTATCGCCAATTTCGAAGCCCTCGATGCCAACCACGGCGCAGATGTCACCGCACTGGACCTCATCCACATTGGCCTTGCCCAGGCCTTCGAAGACCATGAGCTGCTTGATCTTGGACTTTTCGATTATATCGTACCTCTTGCAAAGGCTCACAGGCATTCCCGTCTTGAGTGTACCGCGGGTGATGCGGCCCACGGCGATACGGCCAACGTACGGGCTGTATTCCAGGGACGATACCAGCATCTGCGGGGTGCCTTCCTTCACCTCCGGGGAGGGGATTTCCTCAAGGATGGTGTCCAGGAGGGTGGTGATGTTGTCCGTGGGTTTTCTCCAGTCCGATGACATCCAGCCCTGCTTGGCGCTGCCGTAAACGGTCTTGAAGTCCAGCTGATCCTCGCTTGCGCCCAGGTTGAACATGAGCTCGAAGACCTCTTCCTGGACCTCGTCAGGACGGCAGTTGGGCTTGTCCACCTTATTGATGACCACGATGGGCTTCTTTCCCATGTCGATGGCCTTGTTCAGGACGAAGCGGGTCTGGGGCATGCAGCCTTCGAAGGCGTCTACCAGGAGGAGGACGCCGTCCGCCATGTTGAGGACGCGCTCCACCTCTCCGCCGAAGTCACTGTGGCCGGGAGTGTCGATGATATTTATCTTGACGCCCTTGTAGGTGACGGAAACGTTCTTGGCAAGGATGGTGATACCTCTTTCGCGCTCCAGGTCATTGCTGTCCAGGATGAGGTTGCCAAGATCTTCCGGCTTACGGACCAAGTTGGCCTGATAAATCATGCGGTCTACCAGGGTGGTTTTGCCGTGGTCTACGTGGGCAATTATGGCTATGTTGCGGATGTCTTGCATATTAAGTTCTTTTAAAGCCCGCAAAGTTAATAAAAATCCGGAAAAAAGTGAAACGGATAATGTGCCTTCTGCATATGTATATTCACGATTTGGGGAGATTATTTACGTAAGTTTGATACATTATCCGTTTCAAAATAAAAAAAATATCGGCCTCAGAAATACCCTGAAGGGATATAATTCAAATTAAACGTTTCAAAAGTGAGGTACACGGATAATTGTTCATACTTTTGCCGGCAAGAAAAATATATGAGCCATGAAAAGACTTTGCATACTGGCCATCCTGGCCCTTGCCGCATGCGGAAAGGACATAACGCCCGCCACGGACTCGCGCCGCCCTTACGGTGATATCAGCCACGGCCTCATAGAACTTGGGGAGAAGCTGGAGGACCCTTATACGGTGGATAACATGCAGAAGGCCCTGCGGAATCTTTATCCCGTCAAGGCGGAACGCATAGACATCTATCCCACAGACCTTTACGTAAGGTTCCTCCCCCGCACCGATGCGGACCTTGACCTGCTCAAGGCCGCCGGCCTGTACCTTATGGACCACCCCATGGACCACCGGATTGTCAAGGAAGGAGACTGGTACCGGGACCCTTCCCTGGAAGACGATGCCATTACCTGGCAGTACGCCGTGGTGGACAAGGATTTTGCTTTCCCGGAAGGCATCGTCCATGAAGTTCTGGACCGATGTTACATCTCCGAGCACGACCCCGACACCCGCGCCCTGGACGGCATTGACTGGACGGCGGTGGAACGGGAATCGTATCGTCTCACCGGCAACGACCACCTACTTGAACCGCTGACAAAAGCCGATCCACAGACACCTCAGGGGCGCATTACCATGACGGACCCTCAGTTCAGCGGAGGGAAGCCCGTGGGGGTGGCCGGAGTGATGGTTGCATGTAATTGCTTTACAAAGATCTGCGTTACATATACGGACCGTGACGGCTACTATACAATGGACAAGAGTTTTACCTCCGATCCCCGCTACCGCCTTGTTTTCCAGAACGAGAAGGGGTTCTCCATCGGCATCAACCTAGTTCTTCTTCCTGCCTCTGTCTCCACTTTGGGGCAAGGCGGGGCCGGAGGTATCGACTATAACATCACGGAGGAGGACGATGCTGCCCTGATGCGCCGCACGGCCGTGAACAATGCCGCATACGACTATATCTCCAGATGCACTCCAACGGACCTTGACATCACTCCGCCGCCAAGCGACCTCCGGATCTGGATCATACCTTTCCTTGAGAGTTCCTCGGCCCCCATGCTGCACCAGGGTGCCGGCCTTGACCATAAGCTCATCAAGGAATACGCACAGGAATATTCACTGGTGATAAAGATGTTCCTGCCGGATATAACCATCGGCACAAAAATGACAGGGAGCTTTGCCGACATCTATGACTTCACCGTCCACGAGATGTCCCACGCCAGCCACTTCAGCAAGGTCTGCAGCGAGAGCACTCAATGGTGGACGGAGTTCATCACCTATATCGTTACGTCTTACATACGCGACAGGAATGCGCCTTACGGCCACGGAGACGGTGAAGGAGCCGGACACTGCGCCGTGGGAGAGATGTGGGCATATTTCCTTGGCTCAACCATCTACAAGGACCGCTACGGCGGAGGTATGCCGGAATATCCGTCATTCCTGTGGTTCCGTCCGGAAATACTTGGCTATCTGTACGAAAGAGGCACCTCCCGCTCGGAAATATACCGCGCCCTGAAGCCGGAAGTGGCATCAGTGGAAGCGCTGAAAAAAGAGCTGATAAACATGTATCCGGAAAGGCAGCAGCTTATAACCGACACCTTCAACAGATATGGCCGATAAGCAGAGCAGTGTCCCGGTCCTTTTACCACTCATTATCCTTATCAACATATCATTATCATCCTGTCACTTTCACTTGGTGAAAGAGAACCGGGATCACTGCCCCTGCCGGCTGGAAATACGCCTTACAGGCACTCGCGGAGACCAGTCGAACATAGTTGTGAATACGGATATGAAGTCATGGGAGTATTATGCAACCGGGGATACCGTAATCAGCGTGTTCGTTCCCAGGGGGAGGGTCTCCGTGATTGCCTGGAGCGGGGCTTCAGAGCCTGTGGACGGAGCGTTTATGGGCACTGCCGGAAGCGGCTTCCCTCCCCTTTATCTTTGCCACTGCAGTCTGAACGCGGACGGTGAAGAAGTGATTGCACATGCAAATCTCCGCAAGCAGTTCTGTACGCTGAATATTGGCATAGACGGCCCTCCGGGATGGGGCCGGCCCTTCGGCACCACAGTCCGCGGCTCCGCATACGGCATGGACATATACGGCTTGCCCCTGGAAGGGCCTTTCAACTGCAATCTTGGGGACTCAACGGACACCTGGTCCCTCCGCCTCCCCCGCCAGAGTCCGGAGAGTCCCCTTCTTTTGGATATCGTCATGGCCGATTCCGTAATCCGTACTTTCTCCCTTGGATCCTACCTCCTGGAATCCGGCTTCGACTGGTCCTCCCCCGACCTCCCTGACCTTGACCTCCGCCTCAACCTCTCCGTCACCACCCTCACCCTCCACTCCCCTTCCTGGCAATCGGAAGTCGCAATGAGTGTTCAAATTTAATTTGCAGTTAAAAAAAAAGTATGTATATTTGCAGTCCCAAAAAATCATGCGCGGATGGCGGAATTGGTAGACGCGCTACTCTCAGGAGGTAGTGTCCGAAAGGACGTGTCAGTTCGACTCTGATTTCGCGCACAAAAAAGCAGGCTTTCAAGGCCTGCTTTTTTGCTTTTACCGTGCCCAGAGCTCGTCGGTAAATATGAATCCGGGATAACCTGCTCCGGGATGCCAGTCAGGTATGGTGCCGATGTTCTTGGCAAACACCTTGATATAGCGGGCCGAGCACTTGACGGGGAGCTCCGCATCCCATGTCTGGATTTCAAGGTCTTCCTCTGCTACAGAGGTATCCAGGCGGCCTAGCGGAGTGAATATCTCACCGTCTTCCGAGGCGTAGAATTCCACATACTTTGGCATCCAGATCCAGGAACGGGCATCCTGGCAGAAGCCTGCGCCTACCACCGTGACTTCACGGACTTCCAGCAGGTCCAGTATGGCTTCAAAATCTGTGTCCTGATATCCCTGCCAGCCGCCGGTGCGCCAGTTGGTACTGCCGCGGGCGCCGTCAATGAGACCCTGGTCTCCGCCTGCAGTGTACTGCCTGCTGTAGCGGGACAGAATCTGCACGGCGCGGTCCTTCTGCACCTGACGCAGTCTGCACCTGGTTACAAAACTGGACTTTCCGTCACGCACCGCCCACGCGGTCATCTCACAGGGCTCGGTAACGGTAAACGGCCCCTCATACACCTTTGCGGCACCTCCTGCTACAGTATAATAGATGGTGCCTTCCCCCTGGATCTTTACTTCAATGGAGTCTGTGAAGATGTCGTTGTCTACGACGAAGGCGGGGTTGGTGACGATGGGAGATTCCCGGAACATGTCCGAGGATGACGAGGTGGTAGGGGTGGATACCGGACAGACGGGGTATTTCCCGAGACTGGATAGGACATACCAGGCGCTCATTTGGCCGCAGTCTTCGTTGCCGCAGAGGCCGTCGGGGGCCGATGTGTATAGGGTTTCAAGGATCTGGTTGACGCGGGCGTCACGTTTGTCCTGGCGGCCTACGGCGTCGTAGAGGTAGGCAATGTGGTGACTGGGCTCGTTGCCGTGGGCGTACTGGCCAATCTGGCCGGTGATGTCCGCCTGGGTGCGGCCTGTGGTCTGCTGCGGGGCCTCAAAAAGGGCATCCAGGCGTGCTTCGAAGGCTTCAGGGCCGCCCAGGGCTTCAATGAGTCCGGGGATGTCCTGCGGCACAAAGAAGCTGTATTGCCAGGAATTGGCCTCCGTGTAGTTGTTGTTTACCTCTCGGGGGTCGAACGGGGTGAACCAGCGGCCATTGAGGCGGGCACGCATGAACTTGGTTTCAGGGTCCAGCACGTTCTTCCAGTACTGGGAGCTGGTCATGAACTCCCTGTATTCCTCCATGTGACCAAGCTCCAGGGCAACCTGGGCCACACACCAATCGTCAAAGGCGTATTCCAGGGTCTTGGAGACGGACTCGTGCTCATCATCGGCCAGGACAAGGCCGTTGCGGCGGAAACTGTCCATACCGAAGGCGGGATTGTGGGCGCTTGCCACCATGGCCTGGAAGGCTTTTTCGTAGTCGAAGCCGGGGAGGCCGCGAAGGATGGCATCGGCAATAACCGGGGCGCTGTTGTAGCCTATCATGCAGTTGGTTTCCCAGCCGGAGAGCTCCCAGACGGGCAGTTTGCCGGCCTCGTCGTAGATGGAGAGCATGGAGCGGATGAAGTCTACGCTGCGTTCCTGTTCGATTTCCATGAGAAGCGGATGCAGGCCGCGGAAGGTGTCCCAGAGGGAGAAGACGGTATAACGGTCCCAGCCATCGGCCTTGTGTACCTTTCCGTCCATGCCGCGGTACTCTCCGTTCACATCGGAATAAAGTGTGGGATGGATGGCGGTGTGGTAGAGGGCGGTGTAGAAGCGGGTCTTGCGCTCTTTATCCTTGTAGGGGCATTCGAGTTTGGACAGATAAGCGTTCCATGCCTTCTCCGTAGCTTTTTTCAGGGCCTTTACAGACTTTGGGTAGTCGCTGTACAGATTGGCCCTGGCATTTTCCCAGGAAACTGATGATATCCCTATGCGCACAGTAAGTGCCGGTGTTTTGAAATACACATCGGCCTTTGCCCCGTCCATGTCACAGGACCCTGCCGGTTGGGAGAACTCCATGTAGAAATACACCCTCTGATGCTGAGCCCAGGAGTTGGAAATGCGGTACCCATAACAGGCATTGCCGTCCACATGGATATCGTAATCCTCCAGATGGTCTCGGTGGGCCAAATCTATGGAAATCCAGACACCGTTCGGACAGGAATACTCATGGATGGCGCTTCTCCGGCCTGCCGACAGTCTGGCCATTGTCTTTGTATCTTCCAGATACACTTCATAGTAACCAGGAGAGGCCTTTTCTTTTTCATGAGAGAACCGTGAAGGCTTGCCGCAGGGGGTGATCAGGATGTCACACCAGTCGTCACATCCCGTACCGCTCAGATGTGTATGCGAAAAGCCGTAGATGAGGCTGTCACTGTAGTGATAGCCGCTGCAGCCGTCCCAGTCACCGGGGTTGGGCCGGGTGTCCGGGCTAAGCTGAATCATTCCAAAGGGGTAGACGGCTCCGGGAAACGTGTGCCCGTGTGCATCGGTTCCCACAAAGGGGTTCACGAAGGGCAGAAGGGATATGAGAAGTGTGAGCAACATCTGTATTAATTCTTAGAGCGAGGTAAACGATATGGCAACGCCGCCGCCGGGGGCAAGGGGAAGGGTCAGGGTGGTTTCTGAAGTGACTTCGCGCTTTTCAATTACGTAGGCATAAGGGTTGGTGACCCAGTCTGCGTCGGGGGCATCGGCATAGATGGTGGCGGTGTAGGTGACGCCGGGTTTCAGGAAGGAAAGCGGCTGTTCCAGGGTGCGGGCGTCCTCATTGGTGACGGCGCCGTAGAAGTACTCCTCACCGGCTCTTCTGACTATGGCAATATACTCGCCGATTTCTCCCTGGAGGGCCTCGGAGGCATCACTGTCCGGATTGAAATCCCGGAAGAACTGGAAAGCAGGGTGGCCTTCATAGTTCTGCAGAAGGTCTGCAGCCATCTGCAAAGGAGAGTACAGGACAACCCAGAGGGCAATCTGCTTTGCAAGGGTGGTGTTCACACGGCATTCAGTGCCGGGGAGGCCCCATTCCCTCACCTGGGGCAGGCCTACGATACTCTTGTTCAGGATATCGAAGATTCCGGGCGTGTAATCCATGGGTCCGGAGAGAAGTCTTGTGAACGGCAGTATCTCATGATGGGCAGGGACATTGCCGCTACTCCAGCCGTTGTACTCCATTCCACGGGCACATTCACGGGTCATGAAATTAGGATAGGTACGGCTAAGGCCGCTGCCTTTGATTACCTCGTGCCCGTCCACCATAATCTGCCTCTTGGCAGCCTCTGCGGCCACTCGGGCAAAATGGTTTACGGCTATCTGGGAGTGACGGGGGATGTTGTCGTACAGACCCCCTCCGGCATAGCCGGTCTTTACGGCATGGATGCCGTGGGCGGCGGCCCAGTCAAAGGAACTCTCAAGCTGATCGTCAAAGTGGCGGAAGTTGCCGCCGGTCTCGTTGTGCGTGATATAGGAAATACCTTTCTTGGCGGCATAAGAAGTGACGTAATCCACGTCAAAGTCCGCTGCCGGAGAGGTGAAATCAAAGCCGGGAAGGGCCGCAGAGCCCACCCAGGCATCGTTCCAGCCCTCAAAGAGAACTCCCTGGATGTTGTTTGCAGCAGCAAAGTCTATGTAACGGATTGCCTCCTTGGTGGTGGCGCCGTGGTGCGGCCCGCCCCAGGAGTTAATGCCAAGGTGCATCCCCCACCATACGCCAACGTATTTCATGGGCTTGATCCAGGAAACATCTTCCAGGGCGCAGGGCTCATTGAGGTTCAGCATGAGCGAGGAGTTAACCAGTGCAACGGCGCTGGGGACTATCTGGATGAGCCTCCAGGGCGTTTTGAACTGTGACTTGACCAGAGCCTTGTCTTCGTCGTGCCAGCGGCGCGGGGCAAGAGAAGCCTTGAAGCCAAGGCTGTCCGTCTTCACCAGCACCATCTCCGAGAAGTCCACTATTGCGGCCTCATGCACGCTGGCATAGAGGTCCGGAGCGAACTTCATGGTGAACGGAGTATTGGCGTCCTGGACCTCGGAAAGCGGCAGCTGGCGGTACTCGTGCTCGTATGAGTTGAAGTCCCCGGGAATGGACCAGGAGGTGGCGTCGGAGGCAAAACGAAAGGCGGTGAGCTCGTCGGTGACGATGAGAGATTGCCGGTCGGAGCCTGCAATGACGCCCTCCCCCACCGCGTACTCATACCGGAAGCCGATGCCATCGTCAAAGACCCTGAAGCGGAGGGTGAGCTGGGCGTCGGGGTTGCGGAGCTTGACTTCAAGTTCCTTGTGGTTGTCCGTGTTGACCTTGTTCTGGCCCCAGGGCTGGGTCCAGGTTTCGGAGAACTTGGATACCTTTTTGGAAACCAGTTTAAAGCCATCGGCAAGGTTCACTTCCGATGCCACAAGGCCAAGGGCCGATTCCTCCACGAACGGTTTTCCGTTCACGCAAACGGCATACTGCGGAGCGCCGGACTTGGTCAATGAAACCCTTACGGAGATTTTCCCGTCCGGGGAAGACACATCGGTCCCTGCAGTACATGCTGCAAGGACCGACATAGCTAGAAGAATCAGGAACCGTTTCACTAGAAGTAGGTTACAGTTGTGCCTGATACTACGCTCAGGAGCTTGTTGGCCAGGGAGGAAACGCCAAAGCGGAGGAGATTCTTGTTCATCCATTCCTTACCGAGAATGGTGTTGACAATGCTGTAGTAGCAGACGGCGTCCATGGCGGAAGCAATGCCGCCGGCGGCCTTGAAGCCAACCTTGATGCCGGTGGCTTCGTGATACTTCTTGATGCACTGGCACATCACATAGGCGGCCAGAGGGGTGGCGTTCACCTTCACCTTTCCGGTGGAAGTCTTGATGAAATCGGCACCGTTTTCCATGGCAAGGAAGGAGGCATCGGCAATGAGCTCCGGAGTCACAAGGAGACCGGTCTCGATGATGACCTTCAGGACCAAGGGACGGCCAAGCTCTGCGGCAACTTTGTCGATGCACTCGCGTGCGGCCTTGATTTCCGCACCGGCGGTCTCATAGTCCCCTGCAAGGAAAGCGTTAAGGGCAAGGACGATGTCAATCTCGTCGGCACCGCCGCGGACGGCCAATTCAATCTCCTTGAGCTTGACCTCTGTCCAGCTCTGGGATGTGGGGAAGCAACCGGCAACGGTGGTTACGTGCATCTCAGGGGTGTTACGGGTCTCGGCAACTACGTGGCCAAGGTTAGGATAGACGCAGCAGGATGCGGGGAGGGGCCAGCCGGGGAAGTTTGCGGGGATGCAGTTTACCTTCTCCACCATGGCCTTCACTTTTGCGGGCGTGTCGTCGGCCGACAGTGTAGTCTGATCCATGATGCTGAAGCAGAACTTGTAAACCTGCTCGTTTGCAATTCCGTCCAGATTGCTGGCAATGAGTTCGAGATGCCTGTCGATGGCCTCTTTGTCCGGCGTGTAGCCGTACTTTGCTGAAAGTGACATAGTTTTATCCTTTTATTTGTATTGTATATCCTTCGTCTATGAGGGGCTGCACAAGGGC
>JAEEGL015569665.1_pt1 | contig 19865 bp, 25 predicted proteins | sample 9134231 | NCBI WGS metagenome assembly JAEEGL01 (sample SAMN16246548, study PRJNA631951) | gut metagenome | biome: gut microbiome; feature: rumen; material: fiber-attached | host: Bos | place: Iran: Karaj | collected 2018-10 | reverse complement strand
CAGCTCCGTGCAAATGAATCCACTGTTTGGGAAACCCTCACCGACGATATTGTAGGAGGCGGTATTAATCTTGGAACAATCGGGACTGGTAATACTGTTTATATAAGATATAAGGTTAAAGCCGGAGAAGATTTTGATTGCAAAGGTAAAGAATTATCCAACCACGCAACCTTAACTTATGACAGCAATGTTGCTACTGGCGAAACTAAGGAAGACGAAATAACAGTAACAGTAAAGAAAGAAGATTGCGAAGAGCCAGATGTTCCATTAGATAATTGTGAAACCAATCCAGGTCTCCCAGAATGCCAAGAAAAGAACTGCAAAACCAACCCTGAAATGGAAGGCTGCCAAGAACTTCCTAACACCGGTCCTCTTGAAATCGTGTTAGCGATTGTTATCATCGGTGGTATTGGTGGCGCTGGCTACTACTTCTATCGCACCAGGAAAAACCTTAAAACCGTAGAAAATGGTGTAGCAGGGAAAGACGCAAAAGATATAAATACTCCAGAAGAAACTTCTGGACCAGAAGACTCTTCCCAAAAACCAAATGATATGGTATAATTACCAGAGTTAACAAAGGAACAATATGAAAAAAGCAGTCATTTTGGTCGGCGGGAAACAATATCTCGTTGCCGAAAAAGAGACCCTACGGGTGGACCTCCTCCCGGCAGGTACCAAAGAGCTCGAACTTGACGCTTTACTCGTAACTGATGGCGACAAAACGACCGTCGGTACTCCAACAGTAAAGGGCGTAAAAGTTTCAGCTAAAGTCAAAACGCCCGAAGTTAAAGGCGATAAACTCCGCGTTATCCGCTACAAAGCCAAGAAACGTGTTCACAAGGAAACTGGCCACCGCCAGAAATATTCCGAAATTGAAATCACCAAAATCGCATAGTGGTTTTTAAATCGCAATAATACCTTTCAGGGGTGTCCGGAGGCTACGGCCGCTCGCCGAAGGCGGGGCGTAGCCCTGGATGAAGGGAGCGAGCCCCGTAACGACGGGAGCGAGCGACCCGTCCCCCGAAGGTATTATGCGATTTTTTGGTAACTTTGATTATTTGTGTTATAATCTTAAGTATTATGAGTGCGAAGGTAATTTGTGTCACAAACCAGAAGGGCGGTGTAGGAAAAACCACTACAGCCGTTAACCTCGCTTATTATCTCGCAAAAGATAAATTTAAAACCTTACTAATAGATTTTGACCCTCAAGGTAATGCCACCTCAGGTCTTGGCATAGAAAAGAACCAAGGAGACCTCGGGCTTACCATGACTGATGTCCTATTAAACCTAGCGAAGTTAAACATGGTTATTCGCTCCACTCAGTATAAGAACTTTGATATTGCTCCTACCACCCCAGAACTTGCTAATGCCGAAGTAGAGATTACTACCCAGAATAAAAAATTTACTCGTTTGCGTGACGCAGTACGCACGGTAGAAGCAAATTATGATTATATTATCATTGACCTTCCGCCGTCTCTTAGCCTCTTAACTGTTAATGGCATGATTGCGAGCAATTATCTTTTACTTCCGGTCCAAACTGAATTCTATGCCCTAGAAGGCGTTGCGCAGCTTTTAGAGTCCATGAAGCTTGTTATGAAACAGGCAAATCCTAATCTCCAGCTGCTAGGAGTACTTGCTACCATGTATGATAAGCGTACCAGCCTTTCCACGCAAGTTTATAATGAGATTAAGAAGTATTTCAAAAAACTTACCTTTAAGACTACTATTCCGCGCAATGTTCGTGTCGCCGAAGCTCCATCCCATGGCGTTCCTGTCGGCGCATACGACCGTTTTAGTAAAGGTGCCAAAGCATACAAAGAGTTTACAAAAGAAGTAGAGGAGAGAACCAAATGAAAGGATTAGGCCGTAGTTTTGAAAGTTTAATTCCTACAGAGCTCATCGACGATGAGTTTGACCCCACATCTGCAGAGGATAAGAAGGAGAGCAAACTTAAAGAATTAAAGCTCAGCGACATCGTCCGAGACGAAGAACAGCCTCGTCGCGATTTTGATAAAGATGCCTTGGAAGCTCTTGCCGCCTCTATTAAAGAGCACGGTGTTTTGCAACCTATTGTCGTTACCAAAGAAGAAGGCAAATATAAAATCGTCGCTGGTGAAAGAAGGTGGCGTGCCGCCAAGATTGCTGGCTTAAAAACCATTCCGTCCATTGTGCGAACTCTTGATTCTCAGAATCGTCTTGAGCTTTCCATCATTGAAAATGCCCAAAGGGAAGACCTCAATGCGATTGAGCTTGCTACTGCTTACGCTAAACTAAAGACACAGTTTAATCTAAGCACTGAAGATATCGCCGCAAAAGTCGGTAAGTCCGAAACCACCATTCAAAACACCATGCGCCTGTTAAGTCTCCCAGAAGAAGCCAAAAAAGTCATGGTCAAAGAAAAGCTTTCCGAAGGCGTGATGCGTCCTCTGGTCTCCCGCGATGAAGAAACCATCAATAAATTACTTCCAAAAATCGTTAAAGAAGGTTGGACCTCCCGTAAAGTTGAACGTTATTTGGCTGAGCACAAAAAACACTCTTCTGCCGCTTCAATTAAACGCGGTAAGCATATTAAGGAAGAAAATGCCCTTACCGCTAAATATAATACTTCTGCCGTTATCCATGGCCGTTCACTCACCTTCAGATGTAAAAGCGAAGCAGACCTGCAAGAACTGATTAAAAATTTGTTATAATAGAGTCATGACAGACTCCCCAAAAGTTGAAAAAGCAATTGCTATGGCCAAAAAGGCCCACGATGGGCAGTTTCGTAAAACTGGAGAGCCGTACATTGTGCACCCTTTAGCCGTCAAGAAAATTCTTGAAGAATGGGGAATGGATGAAGACACTATTATCGCGGGAATTTTACATGATACCGTAGAAGATACAGAACTAACTTTGGAAGATATCAAACAAGAATTTGGTGATTCAGTAGCATTTTTAGTAGATGGTGTGACAAAACTTTCTACCGCTCGCAATGGTATGCGCGATATTGATACTTATCTTCCTGCCACAAGAGATAACTTCTTGAGGCTCATGATAGCGCTAGGAGATGACATCCGGGTTCTAATTATCAAACTCGCCGACCGTCTTCACAATCTCCGTACTCTTTCTGCTTTACCGCCAGACAAGCAGAAAAAAATTGCCAAAGAGTCTCTAGAGGTGTTCGCTCCGCTTGCCGATCGTCTCAACATGGGACGCCTTCGCGTTGAGATGGCAGACCTCGCTTTTAAATATGTTGATCCTCGTCGTTATGAAGAGCTCAAAGCCTTAATTGCAAAACATAACAAATCTGCCGAAAAATCTTTAGCAAGAGTAGAAGAAGAAGTAGGGAAGGCTTTAAAAAAAGAAAAAATCAACTATGAAATCTCCGGTCGCGTGAAGTCAGTTTACTCCCTTCACAAGAAACTAGCCAAACACAATCAAAACATCAACGAAATTTATGATCTTACCGCCCTCCGTATCATCGTAGATGATATTACTGATTGTTACCTTACTCTTGGCATCATCCATTCTCTTTATACTCCGATGAATGGTCGCATCAAAGATTATATTGCTATGCCTAAGCAAAATGGTTATCAATCGCTTCATACTACCGTTATTACGAAAGATAAGAAAGTAGTTGAATTCCAGATTCGCACCAAAGAAATGCATGAATACGCTGAACGCGGGTTAGCCGCCAGCTTCTATTATAACGAGCAGAAGCTTACTGAAAACTACAAAAAGGGCAAAATAGAACATCTACCCACTAATTTACTTTGGATTACCGAACTTCAGACTACCGCTGCCCGTCTTCGCGAAGGGAAGAAGGTTGATTTAAGAAAGCTTAAAATCAATCTCTTCGCTGATAAAATATTTGTTTATACTCCCAAAGGCGATATTATAGATCTTCCTAAAGGTGCCTTACCACTAGACTTCGCTTATAGACTACACTCTGAAATAGGCGACCATGTCGTTGGTGTCAAAATTAATGGCAAAATGAGCAACCTGAATACAAAACTTGAACAAGGGGATATTGTTGAAATCTTAACCTCTAAAAATCAAACCCCCAAACGTTCTTGGCTAGACCGTATCATTACTCCTCATGCTCGTACTAAACTTCTTCATGCTTTGCGTCCCTCAACTATAGATGATAATCAGCCACATAAGAAAAAACGTAAACCTCGTAAAGTGTGATATAATTTAAATATTACCATATTATAATTATGCCGATGTAGCTCAGCTGGTAGAGCAGCTCATTCGTAACGAGCAGGTCACAGGTTCGAACCCTGCCATCGGCTCCATTATTTAAAAGGAGTGATTATGCCAAAAGCCGAAATCATTAAACGGCCAATTGAACAAATTGGCAGTGATGTCAAAAGATCTGCATGGTCTGCTATTGTCGAGTCGTTAGCGCTCATTGTCATTGGGATCTTGTTCATTGTTTTACAGGAGACCATGGTACAAATTTTGGCTTATATCGTTGGAGCTTTCTTTATTGTCAAAGGTGGCTTCCAAATCATTAATTACTTCATGGAAAAAGGCCAGAATGATTTTCTTAACAACGGCCTGCTCAGTGGTGTAGTATCAGTATTAATTGGTATAGCCGCTCTTTTTATTGGGGATGATATCGCTGATATCTTCCGTGTCATTATTGGTATAATTATCATTTATGAATCGCTCGTCCGCATCAATACTGCCACTAAGCTTGCCTCTGCAAAGATAAGCGTTTGGAAATATATCCTGATTCTTGCCCTCGTTATGTTAGTTCTAGGCGTCTTTGTCACCTTTAACTCAGGAGCTGTAGTAGTGCTAGTTGGGTGGATGATGATTATAACTGGTCTCGTAGGTATAATCGGCGATGTGATGTTTATCCAACAAGTCAATCAAGTCGTGGATACTTTAACCGGGAAACATAATGAAAACAATTAAATCAGATATTATCAAACTTTATCAAAATGAGCGCGGTATTCTCATTTTGATGATTTTTAATTTTTTGTTTTCTCTTGTTCTCTTTATATTCTCAATTATTCAATTAAATCCGAATGCCTCAGTAGTTAAAGTTGGCTATGGCGATATCGGTGGTTATCGTGATGGTAACTGGACTGATCTTATTGCGTTCCCGTTGTTAGCGATATTGTTTGGTATCTTACACAATTTTCTAGCCGTAAAAATCTTCAGAAAACGCGGTGGCGGTATGGTAAAATTCTTCCTCATCACCACTACTATGTTGATTGCCGGCAGCTTCTTAGTCTTAATACGGTTACTTGGAGAAGGATAAATTAGAGGTCGCAATGCGTAAAAATCTTGAAATCCCTCAAGGCAAGCGTACTAAAGGCTATCGTTTTTTAGAAATGCTACCAGGTTTAATATCATACGGAGCAATCATTTTGCTCTTTTTGTTGTCTTGGCTTGACCCCGTTATTGGTTCAATTTATTTGTTCATCTTAATCTCTACTACTTTAGTTAAAGCTATAGGCATCGCTTATCGTACCGTGCAAGGATATAACGTAATTAAACGTGCCGAACGTGTTGATTGGCGACGCCGTATGGAAGATTTAGAAAACCCTCATGAGGCATACGAAAGGTTGCATGATGACGACAACAAAAGCTATCACTTTGAAAACCATATTGAGAACCTTAAAATGATGGCGGCTATGGGCAAAGAATACCCTAACCCAGCCAAAGTGTATCACGTAGTCATTATGACTGCCTATAACGAAGGGGAAGATGTACTCACCCCATCTATAGACGCAGTTAAAAATACTACCTTTCCAAACGACCATATTATTTTTACCTTAGCTTATGAGGAACGTGGTGGGGAAGAGATGGAACAGATTGCAAATTCTCTTGCCAAAAAGTACAAAGGTGTCTTTAAACACTTCATGATTGTAAAACATCCAGATAACATCCCTGGCGAAATAGTTGGCAAAGGCCCTAATCTCACTTATGCCGGCCACGCTGTCCAAAAATATGTTGAAGAGAAACATTTGCCTGTAGAAAATATTATTGTCACGTCTCTAGATAGTGATAATCGTATGCATCTTAAATATCTAGACTCTGTAGCTTATGAGTTTATTACTCACCCCAACCGTCAACGACTCAGCTATCAACCTGTTTCAATTTTTACCAATAATATATGGGATGCTCCCGCTCCTTCCCGGGTTATCGCTGTATCTAACTCATTCTTTAATGTTATATCCACCATGCGCCCTCATGTTCTGCGCAATTTTGCCTCTCACTCTCAACCACTTCAGGCTTTAGAGGCAATGAATTTTTGGAGTAAACGCACCATCGTAGAAGATGGTCACCAATACTGGCGTAGCTTATTCTTCTTCAGTGGTGATTATAGTGTCTTGCCCATCCGCATCCCGATTTTTCAAGACGCCGTGATAGACGAAACTCTTTGGAAAACTATTAAAGCCCAGTTTGTTCAAGTTCGCCGTTGGTACTATGGTGCAAGCGATGTCGCATATGTCGGCTCTCGCCTCTTTACTAGTAGGGAAAAGCGTATTATGCCATTTTGGCAGTTACTACCCAAATTTTGGCGATTGCTAGATGGGCACATCACTCTTGCTATTCTCGCTCCAATCGTTGCTTTCGGCGGCTGGGTTCCAATGATTATGAACGTATCCGCTCACACCATGGTGGCGTATAATTTGCCAAACATTGTTAGTATCGTGGAAACATTCGCTTCTGTCGGTCTTATTATTTCTGTTTTGGTGTCTTTCAAAATCCTCCCAGAACGCCCCGCTAAATATAAAAAAGGGCGTAGTATTCTCATGCTCATCCAATGGATTCTTATGCCTATTACCTCTATTATTTACCAGTCATTAGCTGCGTTTTACGCTCAAACACGACTTCTTTTAGGCCTGTATATGGAAAAATTTGACGTCACTAAAAAGATAGTAAAAAAATAAAATACTCTTCATCTAGTGTCCTCTAGTAAAAAAATGCGTTTTATGATACAATAATTGCACGGGTTGTTAGCTCAGTTGGCTAGAGCGTCTCGTTTACACCGAGAAGGTCGGGGGTTCGAGCCCCTCACAACCCACCAGATTTAGAATAAACCCCACAGGGGTTTAATTTTTTATTCCAATGATTAATAATGCGCCGCTAAAAGATTATTTCAAAAGATGCGACACTTGTCGCATCTTTTAAAAATACAGCCATTATTCGCTGTCAGTTTGTGCTAAAATTCCATTCAAGCGGAGGGGAAAGGAAAAAATGTTACAGATTGCAGTTTATGATAGCGGGTATGGTGGAGAAAATTTCGCTGACAGGCTAGAACAAGAGCTTCCAGTTGTAAAAGTTATAAGAATCATAGACTGGCGCCATGCCACTGAAATCCAATCCAGCGCCAAAACTGCTCGCAGATGCGCTGAGGTAGCTTTACGCCCCTATATAGGCAAAGTAGATCTGATTATCTTCGCTAATCATCTTTTAACCACTACTAGTCTTAAATACTTTCAAAAGAAGTATGAAAATCAAAAATTTACCGGTCTACAATTAGAGCACCCATGTACGTTTACGAGAAAAAACATTTTAATCCTCACTACTAAAGCAGTTTCCCGAACCTTCCGCTTCCATTGTTTCGTACATTTTTTAAAAATGAATACTAAAACACTTGTTCTGGATTCCTGGCCTTCAAGGATAGACGACGGGGAACTATCATTTACTGAAATCAAGGAAACTCTACAGCGTGAAGTGTTTAAACATAGTTTTCAGCCCGATGAGATTATTCTCGCTTGCTCGCAGTTTAGCGATATTTTAGAAGATCTTAAAAAAGTATTTGGTAAAAAAGCAAAATTTCATGATGGTTCACGCGATGTCATTAGCAGCATATACAAGATGCTACACATTAAAGGTATCACTGGAAAATAATTATGATATAATTGTTTTATGCAAATAGAATTAACGCAATTTTATATCCGTCTCGGCACAATTGTGTTAATTCTAATCTTAGGTTTTTGCCTCGGCAAATGGAAATTGATCAGCACTAGCACGAACAAAGAAATCACTAATCTACTTCTGACGGTCTTTATGCCAGCTTCTCTTTTTGTAGCTTTTCCGGATGAATATGACGAGAATTCACTCGGTTTGTTCTTTTCTGGACTAGTTGCCGGCATTATTATCATGGCTCTCTTAATTATCATCTCTAGAATATTTTTCAATAAATGGTTATTTAAAGGTGGTTTGCGCTACGAATCCCAATTTGCTTTTATCTTTAATAACGCTACTTTTCTTGGCTATCCTATCGTAGCTAGCACCTTCGGCCCTACCGGAGTAATTGCTTATTGCGGTTTCATCATTGCCTTTAACGTAGCTCTGTTTTCTTACGGCATTTGGCTATTTGAACATAAAATTAGCATTAAACTATTTAAGAGCATAGTCACTAATCCTAATATTCTCGCCGTATTAATTGGCATGATATTATTCTTAACCAACCTTCATCTCCCCGGTTTCGTAATGGATGCAGTGGGTTTTGTCGGGGGCGCTACCACACCACTATCAATTATTTGTATAGGCTTTATGCTCTCTCATGCTGATTTTAAAGCTCTTTTCAAGAAATGGCGTCTTGTCCTTACAGCCGCTGTCCAGCTCATTGTCGGCCCAGTTGTCACATACTTTGTACTCACTTGGCTTAAATTTCCAGCAGAAGTCATCAGTGTTTGTACTCTAATTCAAGCTCTACCTACAGCCACCTCGCTCGGGCTCTTTGCCACCAAATACGGCGGCAATAATATTGAATCTTCTGAACTCGTTACTATATCTACTATTCTCTCTGTTGTCACTATGCCACTAATGATTTTAATTCTCTTAGGTTAAAAACAAAGATTAGCTCCTGGCTTATTTATACCAGTCCCAAATCAGGGAACTGTGCTATAATATACTAAAGAAATGGAGTAAACATGAATGATTTAGAAAAAATGAGACATACTCTCAGCCATGTCCTTGCGGCCGCAGTCAAAGAGCTTTATCCAAAGGCAAAATTCGGCATTGGGCCTGCTATAGACAATGGGTTTTATTATGATATTGATTTTGGCGATGCCAAGGTATCAGATACAGACTTAGCAAAAATTGAGAAAAAAATGCGAGGCATTATTGCCCGAAAGCTCCCAATGGCTAAGCGACTCTCCTCTAAATCTGAAGCGTTAAACTGGGCTCGCGACAACCAACAAGATTATAAGATTGAACTTATTGAGGAATTACCAGAAGATTCTGAAATATCTTTTTACGATATGGGTGACGTGTTTACAGATTTATGCAAAGGCCCTCATGTCAAAGATTTGTCTAAGGTTGGACCATTTAAACTTATTCGCGTCGCTGGAGCCTACTGGCGCGGCGATGAGAAGCGCCAAATGCTCACTCGTATTTATGGTGTAGCGTTTAATACTGAAAAAGAACTAGACGATTATCTTAAACAGCAAGAAGAAGCCAAAAAACGTGACCACCGTAAACTCGGCAAAGAACTAGACCTATTTTGCTTCTCAGATTTAGTGGGTGCTGGCTTACCTCTATTTACGCCACGTGGTACAGAGCTTCGCGAACTTATGGCAAATTATTCGCTATCACTCCGCGGCAGAGAAGGATTCAAGAAAGTTTGGACTCCTCACATTACCAAAACAGATTTGTACAAAACCTCTGGTCACTATGCTAAGTTTGGTGATGAGCTGTTCATGGTTCACTCTCAAGTTAGTGGCGAAGATTTTGCTATGAAACCAATGAATTGTCCACACCACGCGCAAATATTTGCCTCTCGTCCACGCACTTATCGTGATATGCCAGTTCGCTACATGGAAGCTACCACAGATTATCGTGACGAAAAAACCGGTGAACTTGGTGGGCTTTCTCGCGTTCGTTCGTTAACGCAAGACGATTCTCACGTTCTTTGTCGTACTGATCAGATTAAAGACGAGGTCAAGCGTTTAGTAGGCATCGTTAAGGAATTATACGAAACCATGGGTATGCAGAAGCTTCCTGCTCGCCTTTCTTTCCGTTCTGATGAAGATAAATACCTAGGTGACAAAAAACTTTGGGAAATGGCACAGCAACAAATCAAACAGGCTGCGATTGATAATGGCCTAGACTACTTTGAACAGGAAGGTGAAGCAGCTTTTTATGGCCCTAAGATTGATTTTATGGCCGAAGACGCCATTGGTCGCGAGCATCAGCTTGCCACTATTCAATTAGATTTTGTTCAACCAGAACGTTTTGGCCTTGAATTTACTAATAGTAAAGGCGAAAAAGAACGTCCGGTTATGATTCATCACGCTACTCTAGGCTCCATTGAACGCTTCTTATCAGTATTCATTGAACATACTGGCGGTTGGTTCCCATTCTGGTGTGCTCCAGAACAAGTCCGTATTGTTACAGTGAATGACAAAGTGAGCGACTATGTCTCAGAAATTACTGCCATTTTAGATAAAATAGTCTTAAACAAACCACTTAAATATAATGAATTACGTTATTCGGTGGATGATTCTGCTGATTCTCTTGGCAAAAAAATAAAGCGTGCTACCGAAATGAAAATACCAGCAGTTTTCGTAGTAGGCCCTAAAGATGCTGAAGAAAAAGTTGTTTCCATTCGTCTTCGTGACAAGGAAGAAAAGGTCAAACTTGCCAAACTCGCTGAGTATTTGAAAAAACTAAAATAGCATGCATAGTAATTCGGCTACCCCTACGATAGTAATTTTAGGTCCCACCGCTTCCGGCAAAACTGGAGTTTCTATAAAAATAGCAAAAGCCTTAAATGGTGAGATTATTTCTGCTGATTCTCGCGCGATATATAAGGGTATGGACATCGGTACCGCTAAACCTAGCAAGGAAGAGCAACAGGGCATTCCCCATTACGGCTTAGATTTAGTAAAACCAAATGAACGTTTTACTGTTGCAGATTGGAAAACATATGCCGAAGAGAAAATCAAAGATATCAAAGCGCGGGGCAAAGTTCCGATTATTGTTGGTGGCACAGGCTTATACACCGATGCTTTAATTTATGACTACCATTTTAAAGGCCCAACCGGCGCCAAGATTGGTGATTTTGAGCAAAAAACTTGTTCAGACAGGCAATCCATCAAAGGAAATTACCTACTCATCGGCATCAAATGGCCAACCGAAGAACTACGTGAAAGAATCCGAACAAGAATCAATCAGATGTTCTCACAAGAATTATATGACGAGGTTACAAGACTAGTTCAGGAATACGGTTGGGAAAATCAAGCTATGAAAAGCGATATATATGAATACGCTTGGCAATACTTACAAGGAGAATTGACGCTGGATCAGGCTAAAGAGAAGTGTTTTTATGAAGATTGGCATCTTGCTAAACGCCAAATGACTTGGTTTAAACGCACTCCCCAAATTACCTGGCTAAGTTTAGAAAATGTTTATTCATATGTTATAAAAAAATTTCACGACATCCAAAAATAATAAACGACACTTAACAAAATTAACAAAATCGTGCTAAAATAATATATAGTATGACTAAAGTTTCTAACACCCCAACAGAAAAATTATTCGGTTCTAAAACCAGAGCTAAGCTCCTTAGACTATTTTTCGAAAACCCGGAAAAATCTTTTTACGTACGCGAGATGACTAGGGTAATTGACGAACAGATTAATTCTGTAAGAAGGGAACTTCTTAATTTAGAAAGTATCGGAATTATTAAAAATGAAACCTTTGACAACAAAGTTTATTATTCAGCTAATAATAAACACCCATTTTGCCGTCCACTGACTGATATTTTTTCTAAAAAAATTAATACACTTAGCGACCAAGATATTCGCGAAACCACATGGGAAGAATATTGTCGTCCTGTTAAAAAATACCTTAAAGGTCTAGTCGTCACCAATCGCTTGCCAGGGCAAGATGGAATTGACCTCTTGATTATCGGTAATGACAAGACTAAAAAACTTACCCGTTGGGCAGAAGTAATTGAAAAAAAGCAGGGCAAACCTATTAATTATGTTATTATGTCGCCAGATGATTTTACCTATCGTAAAAGTGTTCGTGATCGCTTCGTTGCCGATGTACTAGAAATGGAGATTACCGAGGTTTACGACCCAGAAAAAATAATAAAAGAATAGGAGAAACATGTTTGAAATAGAAAGCAAAAACCAAGACGAAATTATTCTGTCAACCAAAACTACTGTGGCCAAATTCAATGTCGCTGAGGGAGTGATAGATGCAAATCTTTCTGTAGGCAAAATTCATGGGCCTGGAGAATTTGAAATAGGTGAAATGACCATTCGTGGTATTCAAACTGAAAGCCATAAAACTATTTATGATACCGAAATAGGCGGTGTTCATGTTGGTATTATTGGCGCTAATGAGGAAAACCTAGATGATATTGTTGCAGATATCCTTTGCACCTCATCTGTTCGTGCTATTCGTGAGATTGAACCAAAGCTCATTGTTTCTATGGGCAACGTTGATGGCATGGTTTCCGAATTAAAACTTACCGCTCGCACCGAAAAGAAGCTCAAAATCAAAAATGCCGACTCTCTTCCTACAGTTAAAGAGGTAGTGGTCTTAAGCTAAATGGATTTTGTTTATATTGTTTTAGTATTAATTATCGTAGTAGGCTCAGTTATTTTGCATGAGCTTTCTCACGGTCTCGTAGCATATTGGCTCGGTGATCGTACCGCCAAAGATGCCGGCCGTCTTTCTTTAAATCCAATTAAACATATAGATCCTTATATGTCTATTCTTGTCCCGATGATATTATACTTACTAAAAGCTCCAGTCTTCGGCGGTGCTAAGCCGGTGCCGATTAACAAATATAATCTCAAATGGAAAGAATGGGGAATGGCTCTGGTTGCTTTGGCCGGTCCTTTTACAAATTTACTTATTGCTTTTATCTCTTTTCTAATTGGTCACTTCACGGGTTTATTATACGGTAGCGGTGGGGAAGTTCCAGAATTTATTTTTGCAGAATTAGTTTTTGTAAATTTAGGTTTTACAATCTTCAATATTATACCTATTCCTCCTCTTGACGGCTCCAGGCTTCTTTATGCTATCGCCCCTGATCCAGTTCGCAACATCCTACAAGTTATGGAACAATATGGCATTATTATCATTTATGCTCTAATCGTCATCCTAGGACAAGTTTTCTCCGGTATTATGTCTGGAGGCGTCAATGGGATTCTAAATTTCTTCTATTGGATTGTCGGTGTGGTATAATAGAATTAGCCCTGTTGGCAGCATGATTTTCCTGAATAATCATGTTTTAGGGATTTCGTGGCTTACGTCTGTGGATGTATCGCATAAGATTTTACCCACCTTGTATATATTACGGGGAAAACAGGCTAGCAGGGCCCTAGACAATTACCGAAAAGGTGGGCATGAAACAAAGAATACGCGTAGTAGGTATCATTAAAAACGAAGAGGGGGTTTTAGTTTTTAAACGCAACCGGGGACGCAGCGAGTCGCCGGTTTTTTGGGAGCTTCCAACCGGCAAGATTAAATTTGGTGAACAACCAGAGGAAGCCATGGCACGTTCTCTTACGGAGTACACTGGGCTGGTTGCTTCTTCTGTCAAGCTAAAAGACGTGATTACGTTTCTCGCTCCCGAAGGCTCTTCTCAATTAAGCAATCTATATATAATATATGAACTCACCATTGCTGGAGAAGAAAAACCATCCCCAAGAGAAAGATACACCGCTTACAAATATGTCAAAGATTTCGCTAATTCCAACATTCATCTCAATGAAACCAGCATTGCCGTTACCGAGATAGTAGAAGAAAAGACCTTTTCTAACCGAGTGAATGCTCGTGATACTGCAAATAGCATTACAATTAACGTAGATGGAGCTTCACGCGGTAATCCTGGACCATCTGGTATTGGTTACGTAATTCATGATAGTAAAGGAGCAATTATTGAACAAGGAGGAGAATTTATTGGTTTTGCTACCTCTCGCATGGCCGAATATTATGCTATGCGCAAAGGAATAGACCGTGCCACCGAATTGGGCTACAAAACTGTAAAATTTATCTCTGACAGCCTTATGGTAGTAAATCAATTATCAGGTATCTTTTCGGTTAAAAATCAAGATATCATGCCAATTTATCAAGATATTCAAGCGAAACTTAGCGATTTTGACGCCGTTTCTTTTACTCATGTGCCTCGCTCCCAAAACGCACTTGCTGACCATGAAGCTAACGCTGCAATAGATAATATATTACGAAATAAATAACAGAGGTAAGATATTGACTATATTGAGCAAAAATGGTATAATTAAGATTATGACTGGGATAAATAATAAACCTGTTATGAGAACCATTGGCTCTACCGAATACATTGACGTGGAAGACTATAAACATATTCCCGCCAAGATTGATACCGGAGCTGATTCGTCCTCAATTTGGGCTAGCCACATAGAGGTTAGCCAAGACGGAGTATTACGCTTCCAGCTTTTTGATAAAAAAAGCCCTTTTTATACAGGTAAAACTATAAAACGCAAAGATTTTAAAGCTGCTGTTATAAGAAGTTCTTCCGGTCATGAACAAATCCGTTATCGCGTTCAGCTTAGCCTTAAACTATCTGGTCGCAGGATTAAAGCTTTATTCAATCTCTCAAACCGCAGCCTTAACACCTTTCCGGTTTTAATTGGACGTCGCACTATTGCAGGCAAATTCTTGGTTAATGTAACCAAAAAAAACGTTACTATTCGTCCAAAAAAGCCTAAAACTAGGGCTATAGAGAAGCGACTCAAAAAAGACCCCTATTTATTCCATCAAAAATATGTTAAAACAACTTTAAAACAGGCTTAAAGCAGAAGGGATAATATGAAATTAGCAATTCTTTCAAATGGTAATGCCAATTATTCTACTAAGCGTTTGGTTGAAGAAGCCGAGAAGCGTGGCCACAAAGTAAGAGTAATTAAATACAAAAACTGTTATCTTTCTCTAGATGATAAACATCCAGATGTCTATTACAAGGGAGAAAAGTTATCAGGTTTTGATGCGATTCTACCACGTATCTCTAATGGTATGACTAGGTATGGTTGTGCCGTTGTACGACAATTTGAAATGCAAGGTGTCTACACCTCCGCCACCTCTGTAGCGATCACGCGTGCTCGTGATAAATTGCGTGCCGCTCAGATTTTAGCTAAATATGACGTAGATACTCCAAAAACTCTAGTTTCGCGCAACACCTCTGATATAGACGACTTATTGGAATAGATTGGCCTCCCTGTTATTATCAAGTTAGCTTCCGGTACCCACGGTAATGGTGTCATTCTTGCCGACACCCGTAAAGCCGCTAAATCAGCTCTTCAGGCGTTTTATCTCTATAACGAAGATGGCACCAATATCCTTTTGCAGGAGTTTATTAAAGAGTCTGCCGGTACAGACATTCGTGCTTTTGTAGTGGGCGGTCGCGTAGTCGCCTCTATGAAAAGGGAATCGTTAGATGATGATTTTCGCTCTAATCTTCATAAAGGTGGTCTTGGTACACCAATCAAATTAACAGATCAAGAGAAAAAAGTTGCAATTAAGGCTGCGAAAGCCATGGGGTTACATATTTGTGGTGTAGACCTCATGCGCTCCTCACGCGGTCCATTAGTGTTAGAAGTAAATGCCTCTCCTGGTTTCGGTATAGAAAAAGTTACTGGCCGCGATGTAGCTTCTAAAATTATTGAGTATATTGAGCACAATGCTCCTCGTCACAACGGTAAAGACCGTGTTGGCGCTTAAATATGATATAATATAGGGGAGCCTGAAAGGCAATCGCTTGTTAAAAAGAGGAAAGTCCGGGCAACATAGAGCAAGGTAGTCGCTAACGGCGACCGTCCGCAAGGATAGGGAAAGTACCACAGAAACAAAACTGCCCAATGGGCGATGGTGAAAAGAGTGGGGTAAGAGCCCACAGCGATATGTAGCGATGCATATCGGAGGCAAACCCTACCTGTTGCAAGGAGTGCTATCAGCCTCTGCTCGAGGACGCACGTTCACCGCTAGAGCGTTATAGCAATGTAGCGCCAAGATAGATGATTGCCAACTCTGCTTGCAGAGTTACAGAACCCGGCTTAACGATGGCTCATATCAAAAATCCACCCGAAAGGGTGGATTTTTGTATTTACACCTTTCTTTTTTGTTTTTTTCTATACCGATAGATTGCAATAAATGCATTAATTATTACAACTATTTCAGCCACAATCCCCATCACCGACATAATATGAATATCGTAGATTAGCCATAAAACATTAGAAAGCACTACCGCATAGCGTATCCTCCTGACGTCGCTTTTATAAATGAATACAGTGTATAGCGAAGGTGCCAGTATTGGTATGATAGAAAAAACTGAATTAAATGCGAATAATCCAATTACCATATATAGTGCTACAAATATAATTGGTAGTAGTTTGCTATTCTTTTTTTTGCGGGAGGCCCTATAAGCTGCCGTGCCGTTACGGATAGTGGTAATACTTTACCTATAAGCCCCGACCATGCCCCAAGAAACGCATAATGGAGGGAAGAACAAAAAGCTGCCATAGTATCCATTTTGAGAAGATCGGCCTTCTTTCGTCTCTGTGCGGCTACTAAATCAAAAACTATACTAAGAAAGGCAAAAACCTGCGATATGAAATAAAACACACCAAAGTCAACACCTTCAAACATATACTTTGATTATAGCATAAGAATATTTCTTGTACCGAGCAATGGATTAGCCATCGTTTATTATTTGCACTAAAAATCCACCCGAAAGGGTGGATTTTTGTATACAAAGTGATAATTATTTGTTCGCTTTTTTCTCAGCGCGAGCTTTAGGACTTTCAATTAAACCTTTTTTCTTCAAGGTGCGTAATGCTGAAGCAGAAACATTGCATTTCACTTTTTGACCATTAATCACTAAAGTCCTCTTGCTGACATTAGGCTTAAATACCTTGCGCGTATGTCTCTGAGAGAAGGAAACATTGTGACCATACATTTTGCCTTTTCCAGTAACTTCACAAATCGCCATCTTATTTCTCCTTCACTGTATTTACAATTGCTTTAAATGCCTCAGGATTGTTTACGGCAAGATCGGCAAGAACTTTACGATCAAGATTGATGTTCTTAGCTTTCATACCAGCAATCAACTGCGAATAGGAAAGACCTAATTCGCGAGAAGCATTGTTAATACGAGTAATCCATAAAGCACGCAAATCGCGTTTGCGGTTGCGACGATCTCTGTAGCTGTATTGTAGGGCTTTAATAACACCCTGTTTGCCTAAGCGAAAACTACGTCGGCGATAGTGTTGCATACCCTTGGTAGCAGATAACAATTTCTTGTGTTTCGCATGTGCTGCGACACCTCTTTTAACTCTCATAATTAAACCCCCAAAGCTTTCTTAATATTCTTATTAATTTTGCCATTAATTGTAGCAGCAGTTTTCATGTTGCGCTTTCTGGCCTTAGATTTTTTAGCGAGAATATGATTTCCAAATGCTCGCTCGCGTACCAATTTACCAGAACCAGTAATCTTGATTCTTTTGGCAGTACCTTTATGCGTTTTTAGTTTTGGCATAAACTTTCCTTTCGTTTAGTTAATATTATTAATCCCCCAAAATGTGCTACCAGGGAACCGTGGAAGTAGGAAAATACTTCTTCCGAATTCTATCTGGTTATTTTCTGCGAACTTGTACCGACAAGTTCCGCCCGCTCATTTGCTGCTTGCCTTCTGTTATGACGTCATCGCCAAGTAGGCCTAAAACTCTGTTTAGTAAATCTGTACCTAGTTCCTTGTGAGCCATCTCGCGACCTTTAAAGACAATCATAATCTTTACTCTGTCGCCATCATCTAGAAAAGCACGCATTTTACGGACTTTAATGTTAAGGTCGTTGTCTGAAATCTTAAGGCCAATCTTCATCTGTTTCAACTCGGATTGTTTTTCACGAGCCTTCTTACGGTTCTTAGCCTCTTCTTTCATCTTCTGGTATTGGTATTTTCCCCAATCAATTATTTTAACGACCGGCGGATTGGCGTTAGCAGCAATCTCTACTAAATCCACTCCCTGTTCTTTCGCAAGAAGCTGGGCATCACGACTAGACATAATGCCTAGTTGCTCCCCATCTGAACCTATAACGCGAACCTCTGGATAACGAATTTCTCCGTTTAACCTAGTTCGTGAATTGTTTTTTATAGTAGTCCTTTCTTCTCTTGAATTAACCTGAGAGTAATTATACATTATCTGCTCCTAAAAGTCAACGCTTCTGCAAGGTGTTTTACCAGAATAACATCCGATTTTTCTAAGTCAGCAATCGTTTGGGCTACTTTAATCGTCTTAAAATACGAACGTGCCGAAAGGCTAAGTCTTTCAGAAGCATTAGCGAGTAATTTTTCGGCAGCTAACTCTAGCTTTAAAAGCTGCGTCACTTGGTAAGAAGAAAGGGAACTATTATACATACCATCTTGCTTATATCTCGCTCTTTGACGCGATATTGCCTCTGTTATAGTATTTTTTACAACATTATGCTCATGGTTTTTTGGAGGAAGGTTTTCGCGCAACTCTCGGTTGTTTACTCTATCTACTACAATATTCATGTCAATTCTATCGTATAAAGGACCAGATAGTTTTTTCTTATAATTCTGAATTTGTGTTTCAGTGCATTTACACTCATGCGTAGGGTCATTTAAATAGCCACAGGGGCATGGGTTCATCGTACCAATTAACATAAAATCTGCAGGATAAATAACTTTGTTTCCAACTCGCGATACTGAAATGTACTTATCCTCTAGTGGCTGTCGCAATGCTTCAAGTACTGATCTTGGAAATTCCGGCATTTCATCTAAGAACAACACTCCCTTGTGAGCCAAGGAAATTTCACCAGGCCCATTTGCGCCTCCTATCACCGATGTTGCACTTGCGCTGTGATGTGGTGCTCTAAAAGGGCGAACTCCGATTATTTCATCCGTTGTCAGTCCTGCGATAGAATAAATTTTCGTGATATCAATCATCTCTTGCGGAGATAAATCGGGCAACAGGTTAGATGCTACTTTTGCAAGTAGTGTTTTTCCAGACCCTGGAGGACCAGAGATTAGCAAATTATGATGGCCAGCTATAGCTATTTCTATAGCTCTTTTTGCTAGAGATTGGCCAAGAACATAATCTAAAAATGGTCCATTTATCTCTTGCTTAGTGTAAGCTATGTTTATTGTATCTGAAGAAACTAATGAAACCTGGTTTTTAAACGATAAAAATAATTCCCGCAAAGAACTAACACCATAAATGGTGATTCCTGATATCAATGATGCTTGTGAGAGGTTTTTTATCGGCACAAATATCTCACGAAAATGTGCCTTTTTTGCCGCCTCCACGATATTAATTATGCCTTTTATCGGCCGTATTTCGCCATTTAAAGACAGTTCACCCACAAACACTCTGTCTTTTATGTCATCTCTAATTAATTGTCCAGAAAGCAGCATTATAGACAACGCAATTGGCAAATCCAAATAAGCTCCATCCTTTTGCAAGCCCGCCGGCGCTAAATTTATTGTCACTTTTTTATCAGGAAACGAAAAACCAGAATTAACCACAGCACTTCTCACGCGTTCCTTAGACTCATTAATTGTTTTGTTTGCCATTCCTACAATATTAAAAGCTGGAAGTCCACGATTCATATCGCCTTCAACTTCAACCAGTTTTGCGTCAAAACCGTAGGGAATTAATGAATGAATTTTTGCTATCATGCGAGTTTTTCTACCACGTCATAATGGCCAAAGCAACGTTTTAAAAGTACTTACGCTAAATTTTATTTGCATGAGAATTTTAAAAAGCAAAAACGTAAAAATGTCATATGAGGAGTATAGATAAAGCCTGTGGAAAACTCGCAAAAAATGTATAAAAAAAGTATCAAAAAAGTGTTGACATAAGCATTTTTTCGCGATATTATAGAGATAGCTTTTG
>JAEEGL014655511.1_pt1 | contig 19865 bp, 14 predicted proteins | sample 9134231 | NCBI WGS metagenome assembly JAEEGL01 (sample SAMN16246548, study PRJNA631951) | gut metagenome | biome: gut microbiome; feature: rumen; material: fiber-attached | host: Bos | place: Iran: Karaj | collected 2018-10 | reverse complement strand
TATCGTCAGTTGTTGTGATAACATTAACAGGTCGTGAACTTAATAAGTTGGCCGGTGTGTCGGAATGGCAGACGATGCAGACTCAAAATCTGTTGTCCTCACGGGCGTGTGGGTTCAAGTCCCACCACCGGCATTGTGTTTGAGATGAGGAATAGCTCGATGGTACAGCTATTCCTCTTTTTTTACCTATTACCAGGGAGAACTCTATGAAGCTTGTTTCAGTTGATCAGATTACCAAAGGTATGGTACTGGCTCAAAATGTATATACGCTCGATGATCAATTGGTTCTTCCCAAGGGAACTGCGCTCGATGATAAAGCTATAAAGCGCATTAAGAATTATTCTATATATAATGTCTTTGTGGAAGAAGCGGGCAATATAGCTAAAACCGTTACCACTGTCCGAAAAGACACATCATATGCGAAGAACCTGACGGAATCTACTGAATTCAAACAGTTCAAGAAGGCCCTTGAGAATGATGCATCACATCTGGAATCTGCTCTTAAATCAACTTTCAAATCCAAGGAACCCATAACAACAGAAAGTCTCGTCTCCCCTGTAATGGTGCTTTTTGACAACAATGAAACAGGCGCGGGAATTTTTGACATGCTTCACAATATGCGCAAATATGATGATGCTATTTATATGCATTCTATTAATGTTGCGCTTATTTCCAATATGATCGGCAGATGGATGAGGAAGAGTGAGGAAGAGATCAAGACCATAACCATGGCAGGGCTTATACATGATATAGGTAAGCTTGTGATTTCGCAGGACATTCTCACCAAGACCTCATCAATGACTGCTCGTGATATAAAAGTGTATCGCACGCATCCTCAGCTGGGATATCAGCTTATAAGAGACGCAGATCTTGATACTCATATCAAAAATGCTGTTCTTATGCATCATGAGAGAGCTGACGGAAGCGGTTTCCCTTTTGGCATCCGCGGAGAACAGATAGATGAACTAGCCAGAATAATAGCTGTGGCTGATACCTATGACGACCTGACAGGTAAACGCTCATATCGTGAGGCAGCCAGTCCTTTTCTTGTAATAGAGGCCTTTGAAAAAGAAGGTCTTATTAAGTATGATGCAGATGTCATACTTACCTTCCTAAACCATATCGCTAACACTTTCCTTGCAAACAGAGTCAAACTCAGTAATGACCTTGAAGGAGAGGTTATCTACATCAATCCTGACCATCTTTCCAAACCTACAGTTAAATGTGGGGATTCTTTTATTGACCTTTCAAGAGTAAAAGATATCTATATTAAAGAGATAATTTAATATTCGCAGTATTTTTGCACAAATAAGAGAAACGAATTTTGTATATTTCGTTTCTTGATATCATGATATCGGGATGATACTATAATCACGGAAACCAAAAAGTTGCAATTCAGTTTCCTCTTCACAGGAGATAATCTTATGAGAAAAAAGCTTTATCTGAACAATGGTTGGAAATTCTCTGAGGAATTCAGGGACGAGATCATCGAAAACAGCTTTGATGATTCATCGATGTCTAACGTAGAAATCCCACATACAGTCAGCGTGACACCTTTCAATTATTTTAAAGATGAAATGTATCAGAAAGTGTCAGCATACAGAAAATGCTTCAGGGCGGACAAGCTTTGGAGCCAAAAGCATGTTGAACTAACCTTTATGGGTGCTGCTCATAAGGCTGAGGTTTATCTTAACGGAGAGCTGCTTGGTACACATGCCTGCGGATATACCGCTTTTTCTTTTGATATATCAGATAAGCTTAAATATGATGAGGTCAATTGTCTTGTTGTGAAGCTGGACAGCAGGGAAAGCCTCAATGTTCCGCCCTTTGGCTTTGTTATTGATTATATGACTTATGGCGGAATCTACAGGGACGTCATCCTTGAGGTAACAGATAAGACATACATCGGTGACGTAAAGGTCAGAACTGAGATCACAGGTAATTATGAAGATAAAAACAGCGGTGATGACTCAAAGCCGATAGCCCTTGGAGCGTTTCTTCATACAACCTTTGATGTATGTGGTGATACTTCGGGCTGTGTTGTCAGAGAGAGCCTGAAGCATATATCAGGTGATGTACCTGAAGAGTATATTGATGAATACAGGGATGACAGAGAACTTGTAACCGATCCGGCAAAGCGCAGCATGCAGCTTGATTTCCATACAATGCCGGTTGTTCTCTGGGATGTGAAGAATCCTTCCCTTTATGAATATAAACTGACGCTGATGAGAGACGGTGAAGTGTTAGATGAGAAGATCACCGTATTCGGATTCAGGGAAGCGAAATTTGAAGCAGATGGTTTCTATCTAAATGGAAAGAAACTGAAGCTGAGAGGTCTCAACAGACATCAGTCATACCCTTACGTTGGTTATGCGATGCCTGCGTCAATGCAGATAGAGGACGCCAGAATCCTTAAAGAGGAGCTGTGTGTAAATGCGGTGAGAACCTCACATTATCCTCAATCACAGGACTTTATAGATGCCTGCGACCGGATGGGAATACTGGTATTTATGGAATTCCCCGGATGGCAGCATATAGGCGATGAGGAATGGAAGAATCAGGCTCTTGAGAATGAGAAGGAAATGATACTTCAATACATTAACCATCCTTCGATTTTTATATGGGGAGTTCGCATCAACGAGTCTGATGACGATGATGAATTTTATAAAAAGACAAACGCTCTTGCCCATGAACTTGATCCTACAAGACAGACGGGCGGAGTAAGAGCATCCACGAAGATGAATCTTCTTGAGGATGTGTATACATATAATGATTTTTCTCACGACGGTAAAAAGCCCGGTTGCCTGAAGAAAAAGGATGCAACCCCGGATATGAATAAAGCATATCTGGTTACCGAATACAACGGACATATGTATCCGACGAAGACCTTCGATGATGAGGAACATCGCTGTGAACATGCAATGAGACATGTGAAGGTCATGGATGCCATTGCGGGTGAAAGCGATGTGGCAGGTGGCTTTGGCTGGTGTATGTTTGATTACAACACCCACAAAGACTTCGGGGCCGGAGACAGGATATGCTATCACGGAGTGATGGACATGTTCAGAAATCCAAAGATGGCAGCAAGTGTTTATGCAATGCAGGGAGATGAAACAGATGTGCTTGAGCTTTCGTCTTCCATGGATATCGGAGAGCATCCGCAGTGCATAAGAGGTGACATCTGGATATTCACAAATGCTGATTCCGTAAAGATGTATAAGAATGATGTTTTCATTAAGGAGTACAGTCATAAGGATTCGCCTTATAAAAACATCAAGAACGGACCGATCCTTGTTGACGACTTCATAGGAGACCAGCTCCTTGAAAATGAGAAGTTCGGCAGGAAGATGGCAGAAGATGTAAAGCATGCGCTCAATACTGCTGCACGATATGGAATGGATGGTCTGGGCTTTGGAGACAAGGTAACAGGATTTAAGATGCTGACCTTCCACGGAATGTCTGTAAAAGATATCGTCGATCTCTATCAGAAATATATCGGAGATTGGGGAGGCAAGGCTACAAGCTTCAAATTCGAAGCTATAAAGAACGGACAGGTGGTTAAGACTATTGTCAAAGAGACTGTCTCTGAGGTGATTCTCAGCGTCGAAGTAAGCAACAGTGAGCTTTGTGATGACAGAAGTTATGATGTGGCTGCTGTAAGAATAAAAGCAGTTGATCAGAATGGAAATGTAATTCCTTATTTCGCAGAATCAGTGAGACTTAAAGCTGAGGGAGCGATTGAACTTATAGGTCCGAAGTATGTTCCGTTGAGAGGCGGCATGGCCGGAACCTATGTGAAGACCAAAAAACATCGTGGTGGTACAGGTACACTTATGATAAAACTTGATGCACCCGGGAAGATAAGGAAAGAAGTAGTGTTTAAGGTTAAGGAAGGAGATAGTAGTAATGTCTGATAGATCCAGAGTGATATTTGGTAATTCAATGCCTGAGAAGGTGGTTAGAAGTGCTGAAAAATCGAAGAGTAAGTTTATAAGAAAGTTCGGTGATGATTCAAATAAGAATTACCCTGTAAAACTCACAGAAAATGACTATATTGGCGATCTCCTCGGAGTAAAAAATATCGAAGTTCTGCCTGAGGGCACAGACAACAGCGATTCACTTCCTTTTGACACTGAGAAGGGCCTGATCGTTGGAAACATCAGAATGGGATTCGGCCACTACAGAATAAGTATGGCAATGGCTTCCTGTGCAAGATATATGGGATATACACCTTACTGGATGGATCTCAATTCTTATCCTCACACAACCTGTACAAAGGTTATAAGTGCACAGAACGATCTCTATTCACTGGGATCAAGACTTTCGAAGAATCCTATTTTTAATAAGCTTGTTTGGGAGCCTACAAACTATGAAGGCTTCAGAGCTCTTTCATATAACTCTGCAGATCAGAAGAATGCTGAGCTCATGGCTCCTGTTTACAGAAATGTTCCCAAGGATATTCCTGTTATAGCTACTCACGTATGGCCGGCTCAGGCTGCTATACACGCAGGAATGAAGAATGTTGTCAATGCTATTCCTGACAACTGGCCGATGGCACTTCACTTATCTGAGGGCAGCATCCACACAATCCAGTGCAGAAATGCATACATGGGTTACAGAATACTGAACGGCATGAACAAGAAGACTGTTTGTGAGCCAATGCCTCAAAAGGATCTTGTTTACACAGGTCACTACATCGACCATGAGCTTGTATCCAATATTGAAGCGGACTGCAAGGCACGAATTGAGAGAAGAAAAAACAACAAGCCCATGAGATTCCTTCTCACAATCGGTGGTGCTGGTGCTCAGAAAGAGATCTTTGCAGCTATCATCCAGTTCCTGCTTCCTTATATCGAGAAAAAGCAGGCTGCGCTTTATGTAAATGTCGGTGATTACAAGAAAGTATGGGAAGACCTCAAGAATGAGATCCCTCAGATGCAGGCGCATGTTCATGAACATCTCGGAGATTTCAAGGATACAGAAAAGTTCGCAATGTCAGCCCTTGAAGAGAATACAGAAGTGACAGGAATCCACGGATTCTGGCACGGAAACATCTTTGAAGCTGTTTACTGCACAAATCTTCTCATGAGAAGCTGCGATGTGCTCGTGACAAAGCCCAGTGAACTGGCATTTTATCCGGTTCCCAAGCTCTTCATCAAGAGAGTGGGTAAGCACGAGATGTGGGGTGCGATCCACTCAGCTGAGGTAGGTGACGGAACCCTTGAGTGCAGAGATATACCTCATACAGTTCAGATGCTTAAGCAGTTCCTTAACACACCGCTTCTGGATGAGATGTGTGAGAGCATTGTTGAAAATAGAAAAGCAGGTCTTTACGACGGTGCGTATAAGGTTGTAGAGCTTGCTATGGGAATGAAGAAATAAGAGTTATTTGATAGAAGATAGAAGGAGAACAGATAAAATGTCTGAGAAAACAAAGCTTACAGGTGTGGCAAAAGCGTCCTACGGATTAGGTGCCGTTGGAAAAGATATGGTATATATGCTGTCAGCATCTTACATACTGTATTATTTCCAGGATATTCTTGGAGTTAGTGCTGCAGCGATGGGCGTGATACTTATGGTCGCACGTGTATTTGACGCTTTCAATGATCCGATCATGGGAGCGATCGTAGCAAAAACAAAGACCCGCTGGGGAAAATTCAGACCCTGGCTTTTGATCGGAACAATCACCAATGCATTAGTTCTGTATCTGATGTTCACAGCACCGCCCACATTGTCAGGTGGCGGACTTGTGGCATATGCAGCAGTTACATATATTGTCTGGGGTGTTACCTACACAATGATGGATATCCCTTACTGGTCAATGATCCCTGCTTTCACGGAGGGTGGTAAGGAGAGAGAGGGACTCACAACTCTTGCACGTTCATGTGCCGGCGTTGGATCCGCTATCATCACAATAATCACAGTTAAGTCCGTATCTGCACTTGGACATATGTTTGGCGGCCAGATTGTATCAGACAGAGAGATAGAGAGAGTTGGTTTCTCATACTTCTCGATCATTATTGCGATATTATTTGTGCTCTTTACCGTTATTTGCTGCATCAACGTAAAAGAGAAGTCCACAGTTGATATGAAGACCGCTTCTGTAGGTGAGATGTTCAGAGCTCTCCTTCAGAATGACCAAGCTATGGCAGTGGTTGTAGCTATCGTTATCGTAAACTGCTCAATTTACATCACCTCAAACCTTGTAATCTACTTCTTCAAGTATGATTTCGGTGGAGTTAAGTGGAGAGATGCTTATACACTTTTCTCAACCTTCGGTGGCGGAATACAGATTCTTGCAATGATGATACTTTATCCTCTGCTCAGAAAGTTCTTTACATCAATAAAGATCTACTTCATCAGCATGGGAATGGCGATTATCGGATACATCTCACTTCTGATACTGGCATCAACAACAATGAGCAACGTATACCTGCTGTTCATACCCGGCTTTTTCATCTTTGCTGCTAACGGAATGCTTGCTGTCATCACAACAGTGTTCCTTGCAAATACAGTAGACTACGGCGAACTTAAGAATAACCGTCGTGATGAGTCTGTTATTTTCTCAATGCAGACTTTCGTAGTAAAGCTTGCGTCAGGTGTTTCTGCCCTTATCGCAGCTATAGCACTTCAGGTGCTTGATCTCAGCAATGCGACAGAAGAGGGCGCTGTAGAGATCAACTACGCAACAGGCGTTGAACTTTCACAGAAGATGGGACTTAGAATGACCATGACAATAATCCCCATCTGCGGCCTGATCTTCGCTATCATCTGGTTCAAGAAGAAGTACATTCTTACTGATGAGAAGATTGAAGAGATCGCGAATGAGATAGCTAACAGAAAATAATAAATATGATATTAAGATAAAGCTCCTGATTTTCGGGGGCTTTATTTATGCACAAAATCGGGGTCAGAAGAGGCTCTATTTTCTCTGATAGAATTAACAATAATAGGCGCTGGTTATTGTTAATATTTACATTTTGGTGTATTCTATATATTGTTGGATAGTATGATTGCGACCCTTATGTGCATACAAGATATGGGGTTAGGAGCAGCTATGGATTGTAAAGAGCTACAACGGATGATACCGGGTTTTTTAAACGACGAGCTGGATGTGCGTCCGCTGGAAAAATTTCTGGATCATATAAATACCTGTAAGAGCTGCAGAGAAGAGCTCACCATTCAGTTTCTTGTTGAGGTTGGTACGAAAAGTCTTGAAGATGGAACGAATTTCAACTTGAGTGAGGAGCTGGACAGGATGATGCATGACTCCTATCAGAGACTTCGGACTCGCAAGTATCTGTACAAAACCGCATTCTTTCTGCAGATTATGGTGCTGATCGAATTGGTTACGGTAATTATTTTAGCTTTTGTTTTATAAATCATTAAAAAGTTGAGTTGGGAAAATGGGGAAAAAATTACTTCTAATTGATGGACATAGTATGTTGAACAGAGCCTTTTACGGACTGCCTGATCTTACAAATTCTGAGGGCATCCATACAGGGGCGGTTTATGGTTTTCTGAATATTATGTTCAGACTTATCGAAGAGGAGCAGCCGGATTATCTGACCGTTGCTTTTGATGTTCATGCTCCCACTTTCAGACACGAAATATACGCAGAATATAAGGGTACACGTAAGCCTATGCCTGAGGAACTCAGATCGCAGGTGCCGCTCACCAAGGAGGTTCTCGATGCTATGGGCATCTGCCGTATGGAGAAGGCTGGACTTGAGGCTGATGATATTCTCGGAACTCTTGCTAAGAGAGGCGAGGCAGAGGGTATGGAGGTAAGGCTCATATCCGGCGACAGAGACCTTTTGCAGATAGCTTCCGAGCATATCTGTGTGAGAATCCCCAAGACCAAGGCGGGTAAGACAGAGATTGAGAATTACTTTGCTGAGGATGTGAAGAAGCTCTATGGTGTGACTCCTGTCCAGTTCATAGAACTTAAGGCTCTTATGGGCGACAGTTCTGATAATATTCCCGGTGTGCCGAAGGTCGGAGAGAAAACAGCCATGGGACTTATGGCTGAGTACGGTTCAATAGATAATATCTACAACAATCTTGAGAACATAAGTAAAAAAGCTATAAAAGAGTCCCTTGCAGCTAACAGAGAGCTCTGCGATCTCAGCAAGGTGCTTGCCACAATAAACACCAATGCTGAGTTTGATTACAGCTTTGAGAATGCAGGGCTTGATGACATTTTTAACAGAGAAGCCTATGAGCTGTTTAAGAGACTTGGCTTTAAGAATCTCCTCGGTAAGTTTGAGACAGATGTCACCGCCACCAAGTCGGAGTTGCAGATAGAACTGATAGATAACAAGGATAAACTTGAAGAGGTTTTCCGCAGTGCATCAGCTTATGCAGCGGATAAGGAAGAAGCCTTTATCGGAACAGGTCTTCTGATGGAGGATGGTATTACCGGAATAGCGATATGTTTTAATCAGGAAAAGACATACTATGCAGAGACCGGCAATGATATAACGAATGAATATTTAGGAACATCTCTTGAGGGATTATCAAAGAATTGCAGACTTTCGTTCTTTGATATCAAGCGCGCTTATAAGCTGTTTACGCCGGATGAAGTCAGAAACTATGACAGGGCATTTCCCGGATGCTTTGATATCCTGATAGGTGCATATCTGCTGAATCCACTTAAGAATGACTATATGCCGGAGGATGTGGCAGGTGAATATCTACAGCTGACCATAAGGTCAAAGTCTCAGATATTTGGCAAAGAGGGTGTATCAAAGGCTGATCTTAACGATAGAAAAGAATACACAGGATTCCTGGCATACACAGCTTTTGCCGCTGCACCGATCCTTGAGAATCGCCTTAAGGAGACTGAGATGCTGAGCCTTATGCGCGACATCGAGATGCCACTTACATACATTCTCTACGATATGGAGAGGGAAGGCATACTGGTGAAGCGTGAGGAGCTGGCTGCATATGGTGAGAGGCTCACAGGCAGAATAGATGAACTGGAGAAGAGCATACACCAGGCGGCGGGTGAGGACTTTAACATCAATTCACCTAAGCAGCTGGGAGAGATTCTTTTCGAGAAGATGGGACTTCCCGGAGGCAAGAAGACCAAGACGGGTTATTCAACAGCAGCTGATGTGCTGGAGAAGCTTGCACCGGAGCAGCCTATAATAGCGGATATTCTTGAGTACAGAGGACTTACCAAGCTTAAGAGTACCTATGCTGACGGGCTTGCAGCCTATATTGAAGATGATGAGAGAATTCATACGAATTTCAATCAGACCATAACGGCTACCGGAAGAATCAGTTCAACGGAGCCTAATCTTCAGAACATACCTATGAGAACAGAGCTCGGAAGAGCAATCAGGAAGGTATTTGTTCCCAAAGATGGATATGTTTTTGCGGATGCGGACTACTCACAGATTGAGCTGAGGATCCTTGCTCATATGTCAGAGGACGACGGACTTATCGAAGCATATCATGAGGGACGCGATATACACAGGATTACCGCTTCTAAGGTATTCCACACACCCTTCGATGAAGTCACCGATCTTCAGAGAAGAAATGCTAAGGCGGTTAACTTTGGTATTGTCTACGGCATAAGCGCTTTCGGACTTAGTGAGGACCTCAGTATTTCGAGATCCGAAGCCAAGCAGTACATGGAGGAATATTTTGCCACATATCCAGGAGTAAAGGGATATCAGGACAAGGCAATAGAAGGAGCTAAGGAGAACGGCTATGCTGTGACACTGTACGGCAGAAGACGTCCGATGCCTGAACTTAAGTCCGGTAACTTCATGCAGAGACAGTTCGGAGAGAGAGTCGCAATGAATGCACCGATTCAGGGAACGGCAGCTGATATCATGAAGGTTGCGATGATCAGGGTTTTCAGAAGACTGATGAAGGAAAACCTTAAGTCAAAGATGATACTTCAGATACACGATGAACTTCTTATCGAAACCCTGAAATCAGAGGAGGATCTCGTAAAGAGGATTCTCGAAGAGGAGATGGAGAATGCAGCGCAGCTCTCAGTACCTCTTGAGGTTGATTGTCATCTGGGTGACGACTGGTTTGAGGCGAAATGAGTATGAAGGTTATAGGTGTGACCGGCGGTGTCGGAGCCGGTAAAAGTACAGTGCTTAATTACATAAGCAGTAAATATAACAGCAGAGTGATCTTTTCAGATAAGGTTGCAAATGACATAAAGCTAAAAGGTCAGCCTTGCTACGAACCGCTGGTTTCGCTTCTGACAGAGGAAGTATTGGATGATAACGGTGAGATTGATAAGGCGAAAATGGCTGCCATGATTTTTGCAGACGAGGAGCTTTTGGCAAAGGTAAATGCAATAATTCATCCGGGGGTAAACAAATATATACATGATCAGATAGCCTTCGAAAGGGACAGGGGCGAACTTGATTATCTCTTCATAGAGGCAGCACTTCTCATAGAAAACGGATATAAAGAAGTGGTCGACGAGATGTGGTATATATTTGCGAATGAGGATGTCAGAAGACAGAGGCTGCGGGACAGCAGAGGTTATTCTGATGAAAAGATAACAGATATTTTAAAGGGACAGCTATCGGATGCTGAATTCAGAAAGCATTGCGATGTAGTAATTGATAACAGCGGCGATGAAGAAGATATGCATCGTCAGGTTAATGTGAAGCTGGGGGAAAACTGATGGCAACAATGGCGGAACAATCTGAAAAAAAGGTGGTCTTCGGTCTTGATATCGGAACCAGAAGTGTAGTCGGAACAGTGGGATACATGGAGGATGGCATCTTCAATGTAATGGCACAGGATGTTCAGAAGCATGAGACACGTGCCATGCTCGATGGACAGATCCATGATATCGGCAAGGTAGGGGCTACAATTAAGAAGGTAAAGGAGAAACTGGAGCAGCAGACTCAGATACATCTCACAGATGTATGTATCGCTGCCGCTGGTCGTGTGCTCAGAACGGTTAAGACCAATTTTGAGGAGGAGTACACGGACAACAGAGAGATGACTCAGGAGGAGATCTACAACCTCGAGTCCAAGGCTGTTGAAAAGGCATATCAGGAATTCCTTGATCAGAATCAGTCAGATATGAAGTTTTATCTGGTTGGTTATTCTGTAATGCATTATTATCTGGATGATTACCAGATTGCCAATCTTGAAGGACATAATGCTGGAAGAGTTGCACTGGATCTCATTGCAACATTCCTTCCAGATGACTGTGTGGATGGACTTTATAAGGCTTGTGAGAGAGCGGACCTCAAGGTTGCAAATATGACTCTCGAGCCTATCGCTGCCATGATGGTAGCTATCCCGCCTCAGTTCCGTATGCTCAACCTGGCACTTGTGGATGTCGGTGCAGGTACCTCCGATATCTGTATAACTGACGATGGAACAATCACATCCTATGGAATGCTTCCCATCGCGGGAGATGCCATAACAGAGATCATTGCTCAGCACTGCCTTGTTGATTTCAACACTGCAGATCAGATCAAGATCGATGCAAGCCATATGGATCAGGTTAAGTATATAGATATCATGGGACTTGAGAAGACAATTTCCTCAAAGGAAATTGCCAAGATGATCAAGCCTCTTGTTGAGAAAATGTCCAAGATGGTCACCCAGCAGATTAAACAGCTCAATGGCAATAAGCCCGTAAGTGCTGTTTTTGTAGTAGGCGGTGGCGGATGCGTGCCCGGATATACCAAGGCTCTTGCTAAAGAGATGAAGATACCTGAAGAGCGTGTTGCTCTTAGAGGTGAAGAAGTAATGAAGAGCATCAGATTCCTCGATGAGAATTCAGAGATCGAGCGCGATTCTCTGATGGTAACACCTCTTGGAATCTGTGTGAGCTACTATGAACAGTCAAATAACTTTGTATTCGTATCCTTCAACGGACAGCAGACCAAGATCTACGACAACGGAAAACTCGCTATCGTGGACGCTGCGATGCAGGCTGATTTCCCCAATGAGGATCTTTTCCCCAAGCGCGGAGAGGAGCTCAGATTCACTGTCAACGGACAGGAGAGAATGGTCAGAGGTGAGCCCGGTGAGGCAGCTGTTATCACACTTAACGGATCACCTGCGGATATTCATACCAAGATCCATGCCAACGACATAATCGAAGTTCAGAGCTCCACGGTAGGTAAATCAGGAAGCAGTGAACTTGCTGATATCCCTGAGTTCAAGACTACCTTCAATATCATAGTAGATGGTAAGAACATCGATGTTCCAAGGATGGCTGAGGTAAATGGAGAGCGCCAGACGGGATATTACAATATCAAGAGCGGTGATGATATCAAGGTTCTTGATTACGAGACTGCTGCGCAGATCGCTGAACTGCTTGATATTGATCTCACCGAAGATATGGTTATCACGGTCAATAATGAAGTGGCAGGAGCTGATACACCTGTATATGAGAACTTCAAGGTTGAGTTCAAGAGCGGCAAGGATGCGATAATGGAATACTATCAGAACTTCCCGGATGCTGATATGGTGGCCATTGAGCAGGAGAATGAGGCGTCTGCATACGATGCTGACGCAGAACTTGATGTTGAAGAAAATGAAGATGGAAGCTATAGTATTTCAGGTGGGGATTCTTCAGAAAGAAAACCTACACCTCCTCCGATAAGAAGAGTCGTTACACGCGATCTTAATGTTATAGTTAACAATGAGCCTATAACACTGCATGGTAAATCTGATTACATCTTTGTAGACATATTTGATGTGATTGATTTCGACCTCAGTAAGCCTAACGGCAGATCGATCGTGACTACGCTCAACGGTGGAACTCCCGATTATATGCAATCTATACATGAGGGAGATAAGATAGAAGTTTATTGGAAATAAAACTTTCTTAACCAAAAGAACACATTTTGGTCACAGATAATATATAGTATTGAAACGGAGATGAAATTGATGAGACTTGCGAGCCTCTCCAGTGGCAGCAGCGGCAACAGTATCTATGTTGGCTCTGATACCACACATATCCTGGTTGACACAGGATGCAGTAAGAAAAGAATTGAAGAGGGTCTTAACAAACTTGACCTGTCCCTGTCGGACATCGATGCGATTTTCGTAACGCATGAGCATTCGGATCATATATCGGGACTTCACACCATACTTAAGAAAAATGATATTCCGGTATATGCGACGAGAGGAACTATTCAGGGAATAAGGGAAAGCGATAAGAAGGGGGATATGGTAAGCTCCACTTTCTACGAGATCAAAGCTGATGAGAAGCTTAGCGTCAAAGATCTTGTCATAAATCCAATGAGTATAATGCATGACGCGCTTGAACCGGTAGGGTTCAGGATCAGCTGTGGCAAAAAGAGATTGGGAATAGCAACTGATCTTGGCTGTTACAACGATTATACTGTAGACTGTCTTCAGAATATGGATGCAATTCTTATAGAAGCCAATCATGACGTCAGGATGCTTCAGACAGGGCCGTATCCATATTATTTAAAGAAACGAATTCTTGGGGAAAAAGGACATTTGTCCAATGAGAAAAGTGGGGAGCTTCTTTGCAGGATACTGCATGATAATCTTAAAGGAATTCTCCTGGGACACCTGAGTAAAGAGAATAATCTTCCTGAACTGGCGTATGAGACAGTGAGGGTTGAAATCGAAATGGATAAAAATCCATATCACGGAAATGATTTCCCTATTATGGTTGCTGCCAGAAATGAACTGTCTGAAATATTAGAGTTCTGATGGCTGAAAGGAAAGGGGTATTATGAATAAAATTATCATTACGGTTGTAGGTAAAGATACTGTAGGAATTATTGCCAAGGTATGTACTTTCCTGGCTGACAACAGCATCAACATCCTGGATATTTCACAGACTATCGTGTCCGGATTTTTTAACATGATGATGATCGTGGATATGTCAAAGAGCACGATCTCTCTTGAGGAGGCAACAGACGGACTCAATACTCTGGGCGAAGAGATCGGAGTAGTTATTAAGTGTCAGAGAGAAGAGATTTTTGATTCCATGCACAGAATCTGAGGATAACTATATGATAAATATAAATGAAGTAGCAGAGACCAATGAAATGATTGAAAAGGAGAATCTGGATGTCCGGACCATTACCATGGGCATCAGCCTTTTTGACTGTATCAGCAGTGATCTCGATACCTTAAATAGAAATATTTACAACAAGATTTATGAATCTGCAAAGGATCTGGTTAAGACCGGTGAAGAGATTTCAAAAGAATTTGGAATACCGATTGTAAATAAACGAATTTCAGTTACTCCGATAGCACTTATCGGAGCATCTGCATGTAAGACATCTTCTGATTTTGTGAAGATTGCCGAGACTTTGGACAAAGTTGCGAAGGCAGTAGGAATCAACTTCCTGGGCGGCTACAGTGCGCTTGTCAGTAAGGGCATGACCGCTGCCGAAAAGCTTCTTATCGAGTCTATTCCCGAAGCTCTCAGTAAGACAGATGTAATATGCTCATCTGTAAATGTTGGTTCCACAAAGACAGGAATCAACATGGATGCAGTTCGTCTTCTTGGTGATATTATCAAGGAGACGGCAGAACTGACCAAGGACAGCGACAGTTCAGGATGCACCAAGCTTGTTATTTTCTGTAACGCGCCGGATGATAATCCTTTCATGGCAGGAGCGTTCCACGGTGTGACTGAGGCTGAAAGAATTATAAATGTCGGTGTCAGTGGCCCCGGAGTTGTTAAGACAGCTCTTGAAAAGGTGCGCGGTGAGAACTTCGAAGTTCTCTGTGAGACAATAAAGAAGACAGCTTTCAAGGTTACAAGAGTTGGACAGCTTGTAGCGCGCGAAGCTTCAGAGAGACTGGGTGTGCCTTTTGGAATCGTGGACCTGTCACTTGCGCCTACACCTGCTATCGGTGACAGTGTTGCTGATATACTCCATGAGATCGGTGTTGAGCATGCGGGAGCACCCGGAACAACAGCAGCTCTTGCACTGTTAAATGATCAGGTCAAGAAGGGCGGAGCTATGGCTTCATCTTATGTTGGCGGACTTTCAGGTGCATTTATTCCGGTAAGTGAGGATCAGGGAATGATCAATGCTGTTAATGCCGGTGCACTTACCCTTGAGAAGCTCGAGGCAATGACCTGTGTATGCTCAGTAGGGCTGGATATGATCGCAATACCCGGTGATACAAGGAGTACGACAATTGCCGGAATCATAGCCGATGAGATGGCTATTGGTATGATAAATCAGAAGACAACAGCAGTGAGACTGATACCTGTAATAGGTAAGACTGTGGGTGATACAGTAGATTTTGGCGGCCTTCTCGGCTTTGGGCCTATAATGCCTGTAAACAGCTTCTCATGCGATGAGTTTGTGAATAGAGGCGGCAGAATACCTGCTCCGATACATAGCTTTAAAAACTAATTCTAAAGAGGATAAATGGAAAATACTGATAAGATCCGGGAAGAGAAAGCGGGTCATTTCAATAAACTGAATAATATTCTCAGTAAGAATGCAAAAGAGAAGACTGAAAAGGAAAGGTCGGCAGGACTTAATCCTATAAAGGGAAAGTTTTCAAAGAAGACAAGCGACTTAGGAGAATCTAAGAAGGGACTGATTCGAAAAAGACTCTTAAAGTCCACCAGAAAGACCATAAGGGAGACAGTTGTTTCCTGGCTGTTTCTTTCTCCGAGTCTTTTGGGAGTGCTTACATTTTTCGTCTTACCATTTTGCGTAGTTGTTTTTTATTCAGTAGTTAACAATCCTATTCAGAAGGAATTCGTAGGATTTGATAATTTTGTAAGAGTTTTCAATAATAATGCTTTCAGACTGGCAGCCATGAATACAGCGAAATTTTCTGTAGTAGCTGTGCCGCTTGCAGTGATTTTATCGCTGTTTCTAGCGGTTGTCATGGAATCGGGTATACCCTTTAAGAGCCAGTTCAGAAGCTTTTTCTTAAGCCCGATGATGGTGCCTATAGCATCGATAGTCCTTATCTGGCAGGTGCTGTTTCATTACAACGGTATTGTCAATGAGGTATACATGTTTTTTGGCGGGCATAAGATCGACTGGCTTAAATCCGATAAAGCACAGATTGTGGTAGTAATCCTGTTTTTATGGAAGAATCTGGGATACAATATGATCCTGTTCATGGCTGCACTTTCCAGTGTACCTAAGGATCTGCTTGAGGTGGCGAGACTTGAGAGCGCCACAGAGAGACAGATTTTCTGGTCAATCAAGATGAGATATCTGTCATCTACAATCTTATTTGTGACCATAATGTCGCTGATCAATTCATTCAAGGTTTTCAGAGAGATTTATCTTCTGACAGGTGATTATCCTTATGATACTCTCTACATGATGCAGCACTTTATGAATAATACATTCGCTTCTGTGGATTATCAGAAGCTCTCGGCATCAGCCATCATGATGGCGATTGTTATCGTGATACTAATGCTGATTATGTTTGTTACAGAAGACCGATACGGAAGGGATATTGAAGGCTAGATATGTCACACATGAAACTGCCTTATAACGAAACGGTCTTCTATGACAGAGCGATTCGTAAGGCTCACAGAAAAAAGAGAATAACGAAATATGAAATAGTTATCGGGACAATAATCGCGGCGATATTCGCAATACTGTTTTTGACACCGATCATACTTACGGTCACGAATTCGTTCATGAGTTCTTCTGAGATCAGTGCAAACTACGGTGTTATATTCCAGACTACTGAAAAGGGTGGAAAGGTTTTCGTATCCAAGACTGTCAACCTGAAGTTTATTCCGGATATTGTTTCATTCAGTCAGTATTACACAGTGCTGTTTAAATCACCGGAATACCTTGTAAAGTTCTGGAACAGTGTATTCTATGTAGTTCCGATACTTGGAGTACAGCTGCTGATAGCGATGCTGGCATCCTATGGATTTGCCAGATACCACGGAAGGGTAAGAGAAATTATCTTTTTCATATATATAATTTTGATGCTGATGCCATATCAGGTTACCCTTGTTCCCAATTATTTGGTTTCATCATGGCTTGGGATACTGGATACCAGATGGGCAATTTTGCTACCGGGATTTTTCTCACCATTTGCAGTTTACCTTCTGACGAAATTCATCAGAAGAATACCGACAGAGGTTATGGAAGCTGCATCAATAGATGGTGCGGGAGAGTGGCAGATTTTCTCGATGATATGTATGCCGCTTTGTAAGAGCGGACTTATATCAATAGCCATTCTGGTGTTCATAGACTATTGGAATATGGTAGAGCAGCCACTTATTCTTTTGGCGAATGATGAGCTGCATCCGCTTTCGGTTTTCCTGTCGAAGATCAATTCGGGAGAGATAAGCCTGGCATTTGCGGTAGCGGTTATTTATCTGGTTCCGCCGCTTTTGATCTTCCTTTACGGAGAGGAGTATCTGATAGAAGGTATTTCCTATCAGGGCGGACTTAAGGGATAAGATATTTTATTTGGTAGTATAGATTATTTTAGAAGAGGATGAGGTATGTCAGAAGTAGTTACTGGAGGAAACAAAAAGAGCAGAAAGGATATTATCAAGGATATAGCGATTGCATTTCTTACAATCCTTCTCCTGCTCACATTTTTCTCTAACACAATCATGAATTATTCATTGCCTGAGGTTGCTATTCAGCAGATAACATCAGGTAACATTTCACCTATTATCAGAGGTACGGGAAATGTTGAAGCAGCTAACCCCTACAATGTTAAGGTTTCTCAGGAGAGAGTAATTAAAAGCGTAGCTGTGGCAGAAGGAGATCATGTTAAAAAAGGTGATGTGATCTATGAACTGGAGGATAAAGAGTCAACAGAGCTTCAGGATGCTGAGTCAAAGCTCTCAGAGCTAACTACAACCTATGAGACAAGTCTCTTCTCAGGTGACCTCGATGATGAGGCGATTACAAGAGTCAGAAGTGGTAAGACACTTACATTTGATGATTATCAGAAAAAGCTCAAGGCTGCATCAGAGAGATACGATGCTGCCAAGGATGCGGATGATGCAGCTCAGGCAGCAATCGATGAGCTTACACAGGCTTCTGCATATACAGCTGCTCAGTATAATTACGATGAGGCTACTCCACAGTACGCAGATGCTGAGATTACACTGCGTCTGGCACAGTTGGAGATTCTGATATCAAATCAGCAGTCTGTAGTTGATGGCATTGACAGCTCAGAGTCTGACCTGGAAAAAGCTGATGAAGCTAGAGAAAATGCAAAATCAGCATTTAAGTCGGCTGAGAAGGATTACAACGCTGCCAAGGGAACAGATGAAGAGGCTGATGCTAAAAAGACATATGAGAAAAAAAAGGAAGCTTATGAGAGTGCCAAGAAAGCTTATGAGAAAGCTAAGAAGGCATATGATTCGGCATCTATAAATAAAGCAGCCGCTCAGGATCTTCTCAATGCATATAATGATGAGAAGGATCAGCTAAACATTGAGCAGGCAAGAAGCTCACGTGATGTATCTCAGATAACGACACAGGCAGGACAGGTGGATTCCGATTATTCCAGGAAGCTTGCAAGCCTGCAGGATACAAAGAACAAGACAGCTTTTGAGCTTGAGCAGGCTACTACAGAGAGATCTGAACTTCTGACTGAGATATCCAAGGAAATTGAGCTTGATACTCAGAGAGATGATATTGAGGAGCAGAAGGAATTAGTAGAGAAACTTAAGAAAGAATCAACCGGTGCGACAATTACTGCTCCTGTAGATGGAACAATCGCATCGCTTTCATTAAAGGCGGGTGAGAGTACCAATCCTGACAGCGAAGTAGCTGTAATTCAGGTTGATGGTAAGGACATGCTCCTTAGCTTCTCTGTAACAATCGATCAGGCAAAGAACCTTAAGGTGGGCGATAAGGCGGAACCTCAGAATGCATGGTATTACACTGATTTCAAGGCTACACTTAAGTCAATCAGTGCGGATTCTGCTAATCCTAATACTAAGAAAGTGCTGACATTCTCTATCCAGAGTCCTGAAGTGCAGAATGGACAGTCTGTCAGTCTTCAGATTGGTGAGAAATCAGATATATATGATCTCACGGTGCCTTCTGGTTCTATACGAGAAGATTCAAATGGTAAATTCATACTCATTGTCAGATCAAAATCAAGTCCTCTTGGAAACAGATATATTGCTTCCAGGGTGGATGTAGATGTTCTTGCATCAGATGATACTACTGCAGCTATAAGCGGAAGTCTCGAAGGTGATGAGTACGTTATTACTACAGCTACAAGTCCGATTAAAGCAGGAGATCAGGTGAGACTGGCTAATAATAATGACTAAGTTTGGGGATAGTATTAAAGATAAAATAAAACATCTGCGAATATCGCAGATCATATACGTATTGGTCATTATTCTGTTGATAGTTTCAATATTCGGAATTAATGCACTCAGGGAAATTATTACTGACAAAATCTATGATCAGAAGACCGGACACAGATGGTCTGAGGATGTGAGATGTGGTCAGGTCAGCATGTTTTTCAGTGAATCCTACTCTGTAAGCCAGGATAGGATACAGGAATTTGAGTACAACATAAATAAAGGGCTTATTGCAGATGGATATCAGGATGCATCGGCAAATCTCGCCGATGGTACAGCTGTATGGAATGACTGCTACAGTGCGATGGGATATGTATCTGTAACGCGAGACAGGAGAACCATCGATGCAGTCGGAATTGGATTCGGAGGAGATTTCTTCCAGTTTCATCCGATGCAATTGCTTTCAGGTAACTATATTACAGCAGATGCTGTAATGAAGGATTATGTCATTCTGGACGAAGAGCTTGCATGGCAGCTGTTTGGATCGAATAATATTGTTGGAGAGACTGTCACTATAGGAGGCGTTCCGCATTTCATAGCAGGTGTTGTTGCCAGGGACTCAGGCAAATATGTCAAAGCTGCC
>JAEEGL013719244.1_pt1 | contig 19865 bp, 17 predicted proteins | sample 9134231 | NCBI WGS metagenome assembly JAEEGL01 (sample SAMN16246548, study PRJNA631951) | gut metagenome | biome: gut microbiome; feature: rumen; material: fiber-attached | host: Bos | place: Iran: Karaj | collected 2018-10 | reverse complement strand
TACGAAGCCTCTCCCAAATCTGTCAAGACCAGGGAGTCATGCCGTACGGTCATAGGCTCTGTCTTTCTTCCTCCTCCGCTCATAAAGCTGATCAAGGATACGGGGAAGCTTCCTATTAAAGAGATAATAGCAAGGGTACCGGTTTCCAGTAAGATCATCGACAGGCACAGGAAATACCTGATAGCTGTATCGGTGATCCTTGATGGAGATTACCCGCTTATATCGGAGTATGTAAAGTTCCTGACAGGTAATTGATCATGAAAGCAGTAGTAATCAGTACGGACAAGGATACCGCCACCATTCTCGGAATGGACGGTATCATCAGTCGAATAAAAAACAACGGGTACAGCGCCGGTGACGAGCTTAATATCAGGGTTCTTGAGAAAACAGCTTCAAGAGGAAAGATAACCTCCATCACCTCACGCATCAGCAAGAACGCGGCCAGGATCGCCGCAGCGGCTCTTGTGATGATAATCGGTGCCGGAAGCGTAAGTGTATATGCCATGCCCTGCTCCACCGTAACCGTTGATATCAATCCCTCTCTTGAGTATAAGGTTAATGTGTTCAACAGAGTCATCTCGGTAGCGTCGTACAACGATGACGGATCCGGCATTCTTGACAGGATTCCCGCAAAGCTTACCAACAAAAGCCTTGACACTGTCATGGATATGACTCTTGATGCTCTTGAAGAGGCAGAATATATCTCTTCCGAGACCTCAGTAGTCATCACGGTGGATTCAAGGTTTCATAATGAAGCGAAGGTTGAAGCCGATGTAATGGATTCCATGAATAAATGGAACGAGAAAAAGCAGAGCGAGGGCAAGAACGTAAGCGTAGCGGCAGAAACCGTTACGATCACAGACGATATGAGGATTAAAGCCAGGGAAATGCATGAAACCCCTGGCAAGATATATATGGATGAAAAGAAGGAAGCCGAAGCCAGGGCCGCCGAGGAAGCTGCGGCTCTGGCCCAGCTGGAGGCAGAAAGCGCCATTGTCGCAAACGCTGCTGCGGCAGTTCCAACCGTTTCTCCCGCAGAACCCTCTGTTCAGGCTCAGCAGGCACCATCCGATACTTCAGAGGAAAGCAGTGATCCCGAGGAAAGCAGCGATGAGGCTCAGATAAAAACGGCGTCCGCCGATCCTGTAAGCGACCCCTCGGCAGCATCCTCTTCAAAGCCTTCCGATAATAAATCCGATAGTAAATCTTCTGATAAAAAGGGAGGAAAGGGAGGCAAAAAAGGCGGCTCAAAAGACAAGCCCGATAAGTCTGCCGAGACTGCGGATGGTACGGCAGCAGATCCCGCGGCCGTCGTTATCCCGGCAGAGGGAGGAGTCATTACGGATCCCACGATTGCTGCTGTTGCAGATCCTGCAGCCGTTCCAGTTACAGATCCTGCAGCCGTTTCAGTTACGGATCCCACAGCTGCTGCAATTACGGATCCCACGCTTGTAGCTGTAGTTGATCCCACTGCGATCCAGGCCGGCTCCGAGCTTACCGGCACAGTCCTTCCCGCAGGCGGGACCGTGGAAGTTCCGGTACCCATGCCCGACGGCACGATCGCCATGATAACGCTTCCCGAAGCTGCTTTACAGGCGACAGCAGAGCCCACAGCAGTACCGACGGCAGAGCCCGTTCCTACGGTAGAGCCGACTGTTATTCCTACATTACCGCCTGTACCTGTGGAAATCGTCATACCCCCCGTCGCCGAGGAAGTAAACACCACGGTACCGGTACCGGTTTCCGAGACCCAGAGCCCTTCAGACTCCTCTTCCGAAGAGGATGAGACTGTCCCGGGGGATCAGAAGGCCGATGAGCAGCCTGAGGAGCAGCTTTCTCAGGACGGAAGCGTGAAAACGGCAGAAGAAACCGTTGCCGTTCAGTGATATTGAAATGTGCGCTGCAGGTGCCATATTCCTTTAGCGATATTAAAAAAGACAGCTGTATGCTGTCTTTTTTGTTACCATTCACGGGTAACTCTTTTTTATGCGGCTGAGGGGACTTGAACCCCTACGTCTTGCAACACAGGAACCTAAATCCTGCGCGTCTGCCAATTCCGCCACAACCGCTTAAGCTGCCGGCCATATATTTCATTACAATACATGGATAACCGTATTTCGGTTAATATATCATACCTCCTGAAAGCTGTCAAACCCCGGGTGAGTACTTCCGGGTTCAAGTGTTACTATTCACAGCCCAAAAGGCTGTAAATAGTAACAACCGTCAATGTACTCATATACTCTTGAATTTTGCCTGAATCTTGTTTATACTCTATCGTGTATCAGTGAAATGATGAGGTAGAGGGCTGTAAATACACCTTTATACAGTCCCGAAGGGGAGAAAAATAATGTACGATGATGGGAAGAGATCAATTTTAGGCAGCATCTTCTATGCTGTTCTATGGATACTTGGCCTGCTGCTTTTGATTTTTCTTGTTTACAAGGTAGGCTTTGCCTCACTGTTCGGAAGCAAAGCCGCAGATGACGGTGATAAGATGGACGAAAAGGAGATCATCACCGAAATCGACGAAGAGATCGCAGCAAGCATCAAAGCTGAGGAAGACCAGTCGGCGCAGGAAGCTGAGGAAGAATTACCCGAGGAAGCGCCGGAAGAAACAATTGAAGAGGAAACCCCGCAGGACTCAGTTGTAGCCGATGCCAACTCAGAGCAGATAAATTCCATACTCGGGCAGCTGAGTACGGAAGCAAAGGTGGCCCAGCTGTTCTTCATTACCCCCGAACAGCTTACCGGGGTAAACAGCGCTACCGCTTTCGGTGATATGAGCGTAACCGCTTTTACTGACCATCCTGTCGGCGGCATCATCTATTCAAAGAACAACTTCACAGATCCCGCCCAGACGGCAGAAATGCTCTCAAAAGCGAACAGCTGCTCAACGGATGTCACCTCACTGCCGCTCTTTATAGGTATCGACGAAGAAGGCGGACGGATACTGCGGCTGGCGGATGTTCCGGCCTTTAATATAGAAAAAACTCCTAGTATGGCAGAGCTTTCGGGGGAAGGCGTAGAGGATGCCGTTTATCACGCGGCGGATCAGATCGGAGCCTACCTTAAGGAATACGGGTTCAATGTGGATTTTGCTCCCGTTGCCGATGTGCTCATCGAACCCTCAAATGCCGTTATCGGAGACAGATCCTTCGGCAATGATCCCGACCTGGTCTCAAAGCTTTCTTCCGATTATATGAGAGGGCTTCATAATAATCATATTCTTTCATGTTATAAGCACTATCCCGGTCATGGGGCAACAGCGGCTGACAGCCACGACAGCGAGGCGGTCTCGGAAAGGACTATGGACGAGATCAGAGCTGCGGAGCTTATTCCGTTTACGTTAGGAATATCTGCGGGTACCGATTTTGTCATGACAGGACATATCAGCTTCCCGAATATCCCGGAAACCGAAGGGCTTCCCGCAACACTGTCCTCTTATATGATCACGGATGTATTAAGGAATGAGCTCGGTTATGACGGAATAGTGATCACCGATGCGCTTAACATGGGAGCGATCAGGAACAGCTACGCAAGCGCGGATGCCTCGGTTGCCGCCTTCCTGGCAGGCTGCGACATGCTTCTGATGCCCGAGGATTTTGAAGCATCCTACAACGCGATCCTTGAGAAGGTGAATTCCGGTGAGATCTCCGAAGATCGTCTTAACGAGTCGGTTTACAGGATCATCCGCTCAAAGCTGAGCCTGGGATAATACCGGTCCCTGATTGTTCTTATAGATAAATCTTACAAATTCATCATAGGGAAGAGGCCTGGAGAAGTAAAAGCCCTGAATATAATCTACTCCCAGCTCCTTCATGCTGAGGAGCTGGTCATAGGTCTCTACCCCCTCGGCAACTATCTTATAGCCCAGCTCCTTCACCATCTTGACAGAGGTGCTCATTACTATGCGCGCCTTGGGGCTGGTGAAATACTTCATAACCATGCTTCTGTCAAATTTGACTATATCTATAGGCATATCCACGATATAATTGAGGTTTGATTCCCCGGAGCCGAAATCATCAAGCGAAAAAGTGCAGCCCGACTCTCTGAGCGCAGTCATATTTTCAATAAATACCGCCCTTCTGTGCAGCACGGAGCTTTCCGTTACCTCCAGGTTGATCTTATCAAAATCCAGGCCATGGCGTTCCATGATATCCGAGTAATTGTTGGAGAATTCATGATTCTCGCACTGGGCTACGGAAAGATTCACCTCTATATAATCTATGCCCATGGCAGTAAGACTGCCATCCTTAAGCGCTATGCAGGTTTTTTCAAGAACACGTTCTCCGATCTTTTCTATTGTACCGGAATCCTCCGCAACAGGAATAAACCGGTTAGGCATCATGATCCCGCCTTTACTGTCCCTGAGCCTTGCCAGAGCCTCTGCCGAAACGAAGGCATTCTTTTCAAAGGAATAGATCGGCTGGTAGAATACCTCTATACGGTCTTCCACAAGGGCCTGTGTGATCTCGTTAAGAACATTTCCATATTCCTTTATCCGGTCAACAGATCGCTTATCCAGTTCTATCAGCTCGTCAGAATCCATATTGAGCTCTGAGCGGCAATACTGATAGAGAGAGATGAACTCATCGGCGGATGCCGCTATCCTGTTATTGGTCATGTACATTATACAGGCTCCGATATAATTACCTTCCCAGGCCAGCTTGAAGCGTCTTACCGTCTCCTTAAGGGCGATGGCAAAGCCTGAGGGGTTCTTTGAGAGATCATCTCTGTATACAAGGATAAAGTCATTGCCAACGCTTCTGAAAAGCTTTGTTCCCTCAAATTTCCTGAGAAACTCCGCCATTTCAAGAAGGATCTTCCTCTCCTGTTCGATCTCTACCTTCCATTCCGGCTCCGAACAGACCATTATACATGAGAAGTCTATATTTTTGTCATAAAGCTGCTGAAGATAATCGCGAAGTATCCTGTAGGAAAAAACGCCCGTGGTCCGGTCAAGAACCGCATCAGGGTTTTCAAGCTCCGCATAAAGGATCATCATTCCCACGGAAGAGCCAAAGCCCACCAGAAGAAGATCGGGCTTTAAAAACTGAATAGCGGCCGCCACCAGCTCCATAGCCATCCATGCCCGCACCGCTCTTCGCCTGTGAGGGTTCATCTGCCTGCTGTAGATAAAGGATATCAGGATGGCTCCCGATATGAATACAGGGGCGAAAATGAAGGTACATATCACTGCGGGACCATAGCTGTATACTACCCTCCCCTCACAGAAATAGCTGATGGGAAGTATCATGATCAGAAATGAGCCGACAAATTCTATTACACACTGGGAAATGGTTAATGCCTTGCTGTCCCTGAGATGTTTTACATCGGAAAACGCATATACGATGCCCATAAAGGAGGCTGTGAGAAGCGAAACCAAATAAAGCTTGCACAAAAGCTCTGTTACCAGCCCCGGAAGCCTGTTTGCATAGACAATGCCATATACCGAAAGAATATCCAGAACTATACAGCAGAGGTTTACGTAGAGGGAAACCCTGAAAAGATGTTCGCTGTATAATCCCAGCTTTTCGTGCCTTGTAGAAAAGAATATAAGTAAACAGACAAGGGCAAGCCCGCATGACTGAACTTCTATATTCAGCATATTTACCTCGGGTTAATTTCTTCGTACCCTTACTATCCCCCCATTAGCCATCAGTATATCACATCAGGGTATCGGTGTAAATCTCAATGAAAAAGTCCGCTCCCAAAGGAACACATGCCGGACACCGGTTTTACCCTGTTTCGTGTGAATGAAAGGAGCCGAAGCATTCGTTTTCCATACGTATAACAGGAGGCTTTTCGCTTTTGCTGAAAGCCGGTGCAAATTCCGGATCCGGACGGTCTTCCGGGAATGAGCAGAAAAAATTGAATTCGCTTTCTGTTATCAGACCTTCCCGGAAGCATTTTTCCAGTTTTCGTTTCTTGAACCTGAAAAACGTATCCGGATACTGAACCGGATCGGCAGCGTTGGGGCCGGCAATTAAACAGGCAAAAAAGACTGCCTGATTTGCGGTCAGCTCAGCCGGCTTTTTTGAAAAATAATATTCACTGGCGTTTGAGATCCCATAGATATTATTCCCGTAATAAATAATATTCAAATAGAAAGTGAATATTTCTTCTTTCGCAAGACTGCGTTCTATTTTCAGGCAGATAAAGAATTCCGTGATCTTTCGGAATATGGTTCTGTCAAAACGAAGATACAGATTTTTAGCAAGCTGCTGCGAAATAGTGCTGCCGTGAACGATCCGGTTCTTCTCGAAATAATAAGAAAATCCTCTTCTTATGAAGCTTTTGAGAGTAGTGCCGCTGCGTTTGAAAAACCCGGGGTCTTCGATCAGAATGAAATACTTTTTCAGTTCTTCCGATATCCGGTCCCACGGGCAATAATCCGGAGAACGCTTTCGCTCATTCAGCAAGTATTCAACAGGCTTTTTTCGAGTAAGATCCTGAGCTTTCAAAAATGCTGCAAATACGTAGGCGCTCAGGAAAAATACGAAGCATACAGATAATATCGTCAATGCCATTTGTTTATCGATCGTATTATTTTTATCATCTTTTATTTTTCAATCACATCAATTGAGAGTGTGCCGTTTAGGGCTACGTCAAGATTTTTCGATGATGCATATCGACAAAAAGACAAGTCAGGATGTAAATTTATTTTGTAACAGTTCCCAGGCGTTTTACGAAAGGAAAGTTCATGTTTTTGTCGTAATGGTATGCCTTCGGAGGAATTTTGTAGACTGTATCCTGAAAATGCGGAATATCCGGAAAACCTGTCCAGGTTCCGCCCCATTCAAGGCTGCAGGCTTCGGCAAACTGAGAAAGGCCGGTAAGGGCATAGTAATCCTGTATCGACATTGTTTTATCCTTAAGATCCAAATAAAGCGGATCGCCAAACTTTGTCAGGATCAGATCGACCGCCAGCCCCCAGTTGTGATAACTCTGACCTGCCCAGGCATAGGTGGCAAGTTCGTCTTCATCTTCGATCGTGCCGCATGAGATCAGCTCATATTGGATCGCCGGGATTTGCGAACAAAAGGGATTTGGCACCGACAGAATATTCTCCTTATATTCCACCCCTTTTCTTCCCATCTTAAAACACTCAATTTGTTCCGCCGCACTACGTACCGTAGAAAGAACACAAAAAAGAGAACCGTCCGGTTGGACGCAGCCGTCGTATTCCAGTCTGGCCCAGTCGATATCGGAAGTTTTCCGGTTGAGAAGCGAAAGAAACTGTTTTATATTCTCCGAGCATTCCGCAACAGCGGATGCATACATTTCATCATCCCTTATGATCGTCATTGTCATTTTCCCATATTCTGACTTTATCAAAACACTCCGCGAACCTGCATTCCGGTGTGTACATCATCTGCGCTGCCCTGAAAGCATTAAGAGAAAGTACAACATTCTCCAACACTGTCTGATCTTCATGAAACCGGATGAGCCTGCGTTTTTCCTCCGCCAGGGAAGTAATATCGATATAATGGCTCGGCGAGGGAAACGGTTTAAAAATTTCTCCGCTGTAACATTCGGCATGACAGCCCTGTTTCCGGATCTCGTTTATACACATTTCCGCTGCCGCTCTGTGATCCGGATGCAGACTTTCAATCCAGGGAAGGAAAATCCTGGTATAGGGGGTAAAGTCTATTTCCTGTATGATCCCGGCGTTTTCAGAAAGCTTTGTATCCTCTGTCCCAAACCAGGTTACGGCATGCGGTTTGATATACGCCATTTCAGCATCGAACTGTTTCTTTCTTATGACGGCTTCTTCTTTTATTGAACGTTCTTTATTGCCGTGACTACCGTCTGTAAGCACAAAGATATCCGTTCTGTCGGAAGCAAGCAGAAGTACCCCTGCCGCATACATGCACTCGTCGTCAGGGTGCGGGGCAATAATGGCGATCCTGTCTTCTTCCGTAAATATGATTTCCTTGCTCATTCTGCTTTAACCTCTTTTTTCACCGGCTATCCGTCTTTATATGATGTCAGATTCGTATAGACAGGACATTCAATCCGAGAACAGACTGATATTCAACGCTTTCGGCGATCTTAAAAACCAGCCGGATCCCGATGTTGCTGGCAGGATCCGACGGATCTGTCAGTTTCCTGCGTTCACCCGGATCAAAGGGCTTGCAGTCGTCCGTGATGCGCAGCACCACTCCGCTCTTTTTGTACACAACGCGAATATCCACGCTGTGCTTTTTCTTATCCTTCGTGAATCCATGGCTTACCACATTGCCTGCCATTTCTTCCATGGCAAGCCCCGCCAGAAAAGCGCGGCGCGCATCCAGGCCTTTCTCCAGACAAAAGGACTGGACCTTTTCAGCGACAAGCACTACCTCACTCATACTCCTTACCGTCAGATCCATCCGGTCATTTTCCGAAACACCGAAACTGTCCGGAATCACCATCAGCTCCTCCGTGTTTCTCGGGATACGGCGATTTTTCAGGACAGAATAGACGAAAACCGTAAGCAGCGTGACCACACCGTTCAGGACGTTTGCAATGTAAACGCCGTTCATTCCAAGAGTCGGAATAAGCAGCGCCGAGAATGCGGCAATGCATATGATACCGTCCAGGACAGAAAGAATATGGATTAACGCCTGTTTATCAGATACCTGCCCATAACAGACAAAATGTATACAAATAACGCTGAGCGGCATACTGAGCGGCAGGATCTGAAAGGCCCGGACTGTCATCATATAGACCGGAGCCGAGGGATCGCGGTAAAACTGTTGTGTGAAAGGCACCGCCAGGAGAATGATGACCACGGAAACCGCGCACATCAATGGCACGAAACAGCGGAACATATTGCGCATCACGTCCGTAAGCGTCTGCCGATCCTCCTCCCCGATGCTGATGCTGAACAGCATGCGCGAGACTGCGAGCATACCTGCCGGGATCGACCAGAAGAAGCAGAGAATGGAATCAGACGCGGCATAGGCCGAGAGGCCGGCGCTGCCGACATATACAGTGATCAGACCATTTACAATTATCCCGAGCGCGCTCTGATAGATGGCGGAAGCAGCCCCCGGCAGCCCGATCTTTATTATCTGTCCGCAATCCTGCCAGGAAGCCTGATGCAGAGAAAAATGCAGAGCGTCTTTTCCACGCAGAAGATACAGCGCCTGTACAGCAAAGAAGGCCCAGTTACCCAATGAGAAAGCCAGTGCCACACCGAATGCACCCCAATGCAGAACCGCGACAAAAAGAAGGTTCATCAGCGCATTGACGGCTATCATGACGAGACTTGCAATCGTTGTCAGATTGATCTGATTCCTCATGGTCAGGAAAACCGAAAGCTGTCTTCCGAGAAAAAACACCAAAACACCGACAGACTGTCCCAGCAGATACTGGTTAAAGATCACGCGAACAGAATCGTCATGGATCAGAAATGCGCTGAGATCAAAGGAACTGGTAATGATCATGGCAAGACAGAAGACTGTCCCGGCTGCAGCTGCCAGAAAAATATCCAGTGAAAATAAACTCTGTATCTTCTCCTGTTGGTTTCGGCCTATGTATCTGCCGCAGAGGATTGTAGAGCCACCAAAAAGCAGGGTGGTCAATGCTCCCATCAGTAATCTGATGGGACTATAAAGCGCAATGGCGCTCATGGCAGCCTCTCCAACAAAGTTGCTTGCAAAAAGGCCGGATACAATACCATTCACCGTGCTTACTGACGCAAGGAGAATCTGAACGGGCAGGAGGCGAAAAAGCAGCTCCGTAACTATATGGGAATCGGATGTGGGTACAGCTGCTGTCTGTGTTTGTCCACTATTCATTTTTATTTTCCACTATCATGTTTATACATGCTGCCGTATCATGTTTTCCCATAGTTTATTAATATAACAGGCAAACAATGTCCATAGTGTACATGATATTTACAAACATGTCAACTCCGGGGCCGTGGGGTTTCGTTGTTACTATATCCCCCGGCTTTATACTGTAAGGATTGACATAAATCCCCTGATGAGAATATAATTTTCTCCGGGAAACAACGACGGTTTTACACAGTTACGGTGCACAACAGCAGAAAAGGAAATGCCAAATGATCAGGTTAAAAGACGGCTATACACTGATGCATGAGCATCTCACCATTAACCTCATGCCCGGAGACCTGGGCGGTGCGGACATCGACATCCTTACCCGTGAGCTTACACAACTGTATACCTTCGGGGTACGGAATATCGTAGATCTCACCAATCAGGGCATGGGAAGAAATCCAGATGTGCTTCGCACCCTCGCATCTGCCACAGGTATCAATCTCATCCCCTCCACCGGCTATTATCTTGAAGCATATATGCCGCCGGATATCCGGACGCGTCCAATAGAAGAACTGACCGGAGAGGCTGTGAGGGAACTGACGTGGGGGATTGATGAAGAAGGATATACAGCCGGTGTCATCGGCGAGATCGGCTGGTCAGCGCCGAAGCCGGGAAAGGATGAATGCAGGGTATGGGAAGCCATGAGTATCGCGGCCGCAAAGACCGGCGCGGTGATCTCTACCCACCCAAGTATCGGATCCGAGCAGATTCCGCAGGCAGAATTCCTTATAGAGCGGGGAATAAAGCCTGAAAAGATCGTGATAGGTCACGCGGAGTTTTTTCCCGATGAAAAGGCTCTGTTTGCGCTTTTGAAGCTTGGGGTGAATATCGGCATTGACATGATCGGCCAAAACGGACAGGATAGGGACGAATATCGCGCGGATATGGTCGTCATGCTCCGAGATCGGGGATTCCTTTCGCAGGTGACGCTTTCAATGGATCTGTGCGAACAGCAGGAGCTTAGGCAAAATGGCGGCATTGGCTACGTTCACCTGTTTAAAAGCTTTCTGCCGCTTCTTAGAGAGAAGGGAATCACCGAAGACGAGATCACCCTGATGCTTGGGAGAAATCCGATGCGGATTCTCGGATGAAAAAACCGCCTTTAATAGATGAGTAAATCAGGTGCATTGATCGGTCACGGGCAGACCTTAAGCTCACCGCAAAAGACCTTCTCAGGTAATATTTCCGGGAAAAGGTAGTTTGTGAGCCTTACCGAAAAAGGATCATTTTTCCGTAAGATCACTTCCTTATCTTCCGGATATTTTTTTATACTCTCTTCCGCAAAGAAGCTGATCATGCCTGCCAGCAGCCCGGCGTTTCGGTCCGCAGTGTCCATGATCTCTGCCCTGAGGATCCCGGAAGGTGTTTCATGAACCAGGAAAAAACCGTCAGCCCCCGAAACCGACTCCGACAAACATGAGATCTCAAGGTCATACCAGGTAAAGGGAAGGTACCTGACCTCCGAAAGGGCATCACGCTTTACATCCAAAACAAAGCGGACTATCTCCTGCCTGAAGGAACGCAGATTTACCCGGTTCAGCGCTTTAACGCCCTCTCCCTTCCCTTTGGAAACGAAGGGAAGAGAAAGGAAATCCTTTATTTTAAGCCTCAGCCATTCCGAGTCTTCCGCGCTTACCGTATAACCCGCCCGTTCAAAGCATCCCTTACAGTTCTTTCTGTCCCCTGCCGGCAGCCTGAAGACGATTTTTACAGCACCTTCTTTTTTGATGAACTCTGCAATTGAGGAAAGGAGGACATCCGCCGTTTCGCCATCCTCGGCACAGAAGTCTTCGATCTGTGCTTCTTTCGGCTCCTTATCCTCCATATGACGGTATTCCCATACTCCATATCCAAGCGGCAGCAAGTCTTCGTCTGTTATCACTGCACCCCGGTGATAATACCGCCTTAACTTTTCGGCAGCATCCGGTTCAATATAATCCTCATATTCCCGGAGGTTGTTTTCATCAATCTTTATAACGTTCATAGCTCGTACCAAAATCCTTCACAATCTCCACCGGTATCGATCCGATCCGTTTTCCTGCTTCCGGGTTGTTACTATTCACAGCCTTTTGGGCTGTGATAGTAACGGGTTTTGCCATTAAAAATCGCCTTCGGCGATGGGCAAAACCCATCTCAAGCCATAAGTTGTGGCCCGTAATCGCGCAGCAAGTACGCGATTCGGCTGTGAATAGTAACTCCGGGTTACACCTTAAGCAGCATGGGCTCCATATGAAACCTCAGGCTGATAAAGGGCCGCCCTGTGCCTTCCCGCTGCATTAATCCGTCTGACTGGTATTGACCCTGAAATTGATCTGTTCCAGCCTTGTCTGCGCAAAGGTAAGGGATCCCCTGAAACGTTTGAATCGGTACATGCCCTCATTATACAGGCGGCAGCGCTGAATAGCCTGAGAAATATCATCGACATCCTCCAGCTGCAGGATCGTTTCCTCATCCATTTCGGGAACCACGCCGATGCCGGGATCCTGTTTGTTGGCTGCCTTATACTCCCCAATGAAGCCATCCATCATAAAAGGTATGGAAAAAGTCTCCCAGGGAGCCTTTGCTGCCGCTTCCGTTGTATAACAGACCGGCTTTCCGTTTCTGTCCGTATCGGAAAGGACCTTTCCGGCCGCATGATAGTCAGCGCCATTATATTCGATCACAAAAGAATAATAATCCTTGAATTCTTCTTTTGTCAGCTTTTCACCCCGGTTCAGCTTTTCCAGATATCTTCTGTAACGCTTCTCCCTTTCCGGCAGGTCGTCCAGGATCTTCTTTCCGCGCTCGCGCTGCGCGGCAAAGGATTTGAAATCCTTCAGCATAAATTCCAGAGCCATTTTGGGATCGTTTTTCAAAAGATCGTCATGATAGTAATATACAAGCTTCCCAACCAGCTTGTTTTCGTAGTTCAGCTTGCAGGTCTGTATGAAGCCCGCATGGGCGGAGCAGGCACACTGTATCGGTGTTTCCTTTCCTTCCGGATCCATATCCCTTATCTGCTTCATACGGCTGACAGCAGTCTGTAATTCTTTATTTTTACAGGCACGCAGCTCCTTAATCTCCTGATCTGTGGCGCCGAACGCTCTCGCGGCCGGCTCCCAATTACCGAAATCTCCTTTCTGCGCCTTGAAGAGGCTCTGTACGCTTTTCGATATCTGGATCTCATTTTCGGCAAGAAATGCATGTTTACTTGCTTTCTGAACAGTGATCCAGTCCGATATTATACGGTTTGCCTCGTTTGTCACGGTTTTTCTGTTGATCTGCTTTCCTTTATTACGATACTGCAGCATCAGACTTTTCTTTATTTCCGGGAGGATATAGGTCGTCATCGTCTCTTTGACGATCTGTTCGTTAAAAGTATTCGACATACTGTCCATGAAGATGCAATCAAGCTTCTCGGCGATCTCCGGGGCGTTTTCACAGAAGGTTCCATCCTTTTTAAGTATGGCCATATGCAGGGCCTTCAGAACATAATTATAGGTCCTGCGAAGCTCAACCTCCTTTCCATTTACCTTTACCTTTTGGGGAAGGCTGGGGCGCAGTTCCATCATCCCCTTATGTTTGCAGGGAACAGCTGCGATATAGCCGCCGCTCTTTTTTTCAATTTTAACAGCATCGGATGCGGCCATATATTTATGCCTGGTGCTTCCTCCCCACTGTCCGAAGATTTCCCGGGGGGTCATTTTACCGTTTGTATTACCTTCATAGCTCAGGTCCTCTGCCTTCTGTCTGATATCGTTCAGAAGACCGGTCTGTTCCTCCGGCGCAAAAACCTCCCCGATCTTTTCCGCAAGGAGACCTGCCGTCACCGCAAGCCCGATCTCCCGGTGCCCCTCCACAAGGCAAAGGGAATTGTCAGAGCGCTGTAAAAGCTTTACCTTTTTACCCAAAAGCGTAACATTTCTGAGCACAACCCGGTTCTGCGGAATGCTCATAAGCTCGCTTCGCAGCTGAAGGTACCTGCTCTTTACCTCTTCCCGCGCCCTCCAGCTGTCTCCCGCCTTCATTAATTCCTCCCCGGGGTCAAACTCTATACTGAAAAGTCTATTGATAATCTGGCCGTTTTTGCTGATGGGCGCGGGGTTTTGTGCCTGTCGGGCATAAACCGGCGCCACGGCCCTCTCCGAAAGGTTCAGAACCTCCCCCAGGGTTTTTCCGGCATAGGCTCCGTTCAAAAGCATTTCCCGTTTCTGCGCCATCCTTTCGGCTTCCTGTGCAAGTGATTTTGCGGTCCTTCTTACCGTCTGTTTTCTTGCGTTCTCCCTTTTCTTCGGATTGAACACATAGGAATAGCAGGCATCCAGGGCAAACTGACAGGCGATCTCGATCTCCTCAAAATTCTCCGGGGTAACGGGTTCGTTCTTTCTTGCCGCAAGCAGCCTTTCCAGATCCCCGACCCTGAATTTGACCTCCTTCATCTCCGGGGAATCGGAGCGGCTGTTTTCATGTAAAAGAAGATAGGACAGCCCTCTTGAACGCACGTTCATGAGCCTTTCCTTTTCCTGTTGCGAAAGCTGTAATCTTTCCGTCGTCTCCACATTATCAAGAATAGAGGATACCAGGCTTACCCGGGATGCGGCGAGAGCCTTCTGCGCTCTTTCATCACCGTTTCCGGTCTGCTGTATCGGGCCGGACATGAATTCCTGCTCAATAAGCGTGTTGATCTCATGATATTTTCTGCTGTTATCCTCAAGCTGTCTGTCAACCTGCAGAGGCTCTCCGTTTTGATCATTAATTTCACGACGAGGCATCGCTTTCTGTTCCTCCTTCCGCTTCTTTCTCCTCCTCATTTTCGATCCCGTTTACGGATCTCAGGTCCCGGATCAGGAGCCTTGCGGGAATCCTCTCTGTGGGAAACAGCTTTTCCATAAACTCCGTGATCTTTAAATCGGTGGAGATCACCCTGACGTTTTCTTTGTGCCCGCAAGCCGCAGCACACTGCAGGGAGCATAAGAATAAAGCCAGCGCTTCGGCTGCATTTTTCATATAAAGGAATACCGGATAAAAGGTATCTCCCGCCTTCTGTACCAGAAAGAGCCCTGTCGGCTCGTCATGCTCAAAAAGTATACTGCTCACCTTGTTGTCATAGTGTCCGGGGCAGGAAATGATATTATAAAGACTGATGGCGCCCGGTGCCTTCCCGAAGCGGGCGATGGCCTCACGGACCACTGCACCTCCCACTGCTTCAAGAGGTTTTGCCGTCACATGTTTCGGCACCACGTTCTTAAAGAAATGGTGGTTTAAGAAGCTTGCGGTCTCCTTCTCCCATTCTCCGTAAAGCTCCTCTTCCCTGTCAAAGCCGAGAAAACGGAAGTAGCTTTCACTGTCCCTTTCTATCTCTTTAAGGTCAATATCACCGTAAAACATGGCAGCAAGCTCTCCGATCCCGTTATCCCGGGCGATCTTCTCCACCTTTTCCATGAGCTCGTCTGCCACTCCCTCACCTCTGTATTCCGGGTCGGTACACAGCCATTCTATTGTTATCCTTTCCCGTGAAACAGAGGCTGTCAGCAGTCCGGCCACAGAGTCTTTGTTTTTTTCATCCTTTCTGATGTTTCCCAGGGCAAAGTGGTCCGAAAGCGCCAGCCTTTCCAGAAACCCGAAGGGATCCAGCCCTTCAAACAGATTAAGTTCTTCGGATCTTATTCGTAATACCATTATTTCCCTTCCCCGGCTATCAGTCTGTGCTCCGATACCGGAAACAGATAAGGACAGCTTTTATCACAGTGAATATACTGTTACTGTTCACAACCGAATCGCGCTTTTGAGGAGATTATCCGGTCCGGAAAACAGGCCTTTGCCTCATCATCCCTTACAAATCCAACCGTATAATCCATAATCGCTCATGACTCTCCAATATGAGTAAATATACATTCTTACAAAGGATTATATAGCAACCATCGGCATTGTCAATCACCTTCTGACCGCGCGCATACTCTTTCCCTGATGCCATGCCGCTTCCCTCCTATCCATTGACCGGCTTAAAAATTTCTTATCGTTCATCTGCTCATTTTGGCAGGAAAGCCATCGGATGATGAGTATGTTCAGAAGCTCGATGGAGCCGTAAAAAAGGCTCGGACAAATAAGGAGTGGAGGCTTGAGTATATGACACAGAGAATGAGAGATTTTGAAAATCAGGAAATAGGGTCGGATAAAGCGGATAGGCTTCTCGTCTGCTTGGAGGTATGATACAATAAGTTTACTCCTTTTGTGGATGTGCTGTGTTAATCAGCGATGGGGTTCCCTCCGTCAGGGTGTTGTGCTGGCGGGGGGTTTTTGTTTTCGGAAGGCTTAATTCGAATAGAAAAATCCTCCGCATGCGATAATGCAGGGGCCCATTATTCCTGTCTTAATAGCGTTCCCTGTTACGAAGCCTCAGGCATTCATAAATCTTTTCATACGCTGTATCCTTTCTGGTCACCTTGGTGTAATTCGCAAAAAGCTCACGGATCATCTCAGCGGAATTATCGGCGATTAACAGCTATTTTTTTTTTGGAATTTTCGTGTGATATTTCGTGTGATATTTGCGGTCATCTGTACCTTGGGTAGATGACCGTGGTTATCTCGCAAAAAGCAGCAGTCCTCTGCGTAACCGCCTGATACATTTTTCGGAAATTGTAAGACGGCAGACATCTATTTTGCCAGACACCTGCCACTTTCTATTATCAGAAAAGGCCCTTAACTCCATCAAAAATAACCAGCTGGTAGAAATATGGACCGATTGGTCAAATTCTATTGTTATTAATGTTTCTAAATGAGATAATACTTTCTGCATTGTGCAAAAGGTGAATGTTATGAACAATACGGTAGACATCGAATTTGTACCTGATGAGAATTATATCTATCCTAATGTAACTATCAGAGCAAAGGAAAAGACAAAACTGGTTGAAAACATAATACACGCTGTTGAAAACGTTTCGGAAGACCAATTTTCCAGCGTCTCCGCTTATGACGGATCGGAAGTAATACTGCTTTCACAACGTGATATCATAAGAGCCCGTTCATATGATCATAGGGTTGTTGTCCAGACAGAAGCCGGATCATACCTTGTAAAGAAGACGCTTATAGCTTTGGAAGAGGTGCTGGATCCCAAACGATTTCTTCGTATATCGCATTCTGAACTTGTAAATCTATATAAGATTAGAAGCTTTGACCTTAATATCCGCGGCTCTATTGCCATTCGGTTTGAAAACGGTGATACGTCGTGGGCATCAAGAAGATATCTCAGATCCATAAGGGAGTTCTTAAAATGACCAAAAAAACTGTTATCTCTCTGATTTATGTCGGCTTCACTCTTGGATTTATTCTTGGTGTTGTCCTCACAGCAATAATATCAACCGTGGCAATCGCAGATGACAATCTCCATCTCTGCACAACGGGATTCCTGAATGCTGTAGGGAACCCTCTTTCGGCATTCCTGATACATTCATTTGTGTGCGGGACTCTCGGCACGATCATGTTTTTGTCAGCATTGATCTACGAGATCGATAATTTGGAGTTATTACCAGCTACAATTGTCCATTTTATAGTAAATGCAGGCAGTTTTTATCTGACCGCATTTTCCTTAAGGTGGTTCAGTACTGTCCAGAAAAAAGCAATCTGCACATCGTTTATTATGTTCGTCGTCATGTATTCCTGTATATGGTTTTTTCAATATCTGTCATATAAGTCTCAGGTAAACGAAATAAACAAAAAACTGACGATAAAGAGAAGTGCAGAAATCCAAAAAGGGTGATAATTGAAGATGAAAAGGAAAATCAGATCAATGATAAGGGATACCGGAAAATGGCATGACATTCTGCCGGTCGCGATCGTGTGGGCAGTCATGATCGGATGGCTCGTATTTATCATCGGTTATACCGATGTGGAGCTTGCAATTATGAGGGCGTTTTCGGACAACGAAGAGATCGTCGAATTCCTGGAGTTCTATTTCAGCTTTATAAAAGTTTGGATCATACTTATACCCATCTTTCTGATCAAATATAACCGTCCTATGCTTAGCCAATTGGCTCTGACAAAGGGGGGTAACACTATTTCCGGAGCATTGATCGGTTTTTTGCTCGGACTTGGAACAAACGGAGTATGCATATTATTCTCCGTATTAAAAGGGGACATAAAGCTTTCATACAGCGGATTCAATGCGGGGCTGCTGATAGTGTTTTTGATTGTGATCCTTATCCAGTGCGGCGCCGAGGAAATAATAGACCGACTGTACCTGTATCAAAAACTACGACGCCGTTATAAACTTCCTGCTGTCGCAATTATTGGCAGCACTGTTGCCTTTGTGATGAATCATCTGTTTGCTCCCGGGTTTACTATCCTTCCGGCTGTTCTGATCGCATTATACGGCATCCTTCTTTCGCTGTTTATATATTATTATGATTGCTTCTGGGCGGCAATTATGTTTCATACCGCCTGGAATTATTCGCAAAGCATCATATTTGGCCTCCCTAACAGCGGGGAGGTATCGTACTATTCCATATTCACAATGGATGTTGAAAGCGCCCGAAACGGTTTCTTTTATGATACAGTATTTGGTATTGAAGGAAGTATCGGCGGAATTCTTATATGTGCGGCAGTAATAATAATTATCATTTTGATCAATCGTGAAAAAGGGGAAAGGAGGGACCTCTGGGGTTAAAAGAATTTTTAATAACTATGATAAAATGACGATGATGATTCAATTTAGCACAAGGAGGTAAAATATGTCATTTACGGAAGCTGTCAAATCTGTCATTACCAATTTCAAGGACTTCAATGGGCGTTCACGCAGAAGTGAGTTCTGGTGGTACTATCTGTTTGAGTGCATTATAAACTTCGGTTTAAGCGGTCTTGGAAATGCTACCGGGATAAAAGCTTTTATCTGGGGAATACTGGTTGTCAATGTTGTTCTTTTCATTCCCGGGTTGGCGCTTCTTTTCCGAAGAATGCATGACACGGGAAAGAGTGCCTGGCTGCTTCTGCCGTGTATCATTCCCGTAGCCGGCCAGATATTCATGATGTTATGGTTCCTGAAAGATTCACAGCCCGGCGAAAACCAATATGGTCCTAATCCAAAAGGATTATAATGCGTAACATATTTCTTTGATACATTCACGCAGGATGATTATGTGTATGCAGCGAAATCTTGTCTGAATGTCCTGTGCTGCATTGTGAATAAGAACCTCTGTCCTGCGTCAGGATCAGTATCCTGCAGTCCGGATGCCCGCGCCAAGAACCGTATCCGGACTGCAGGATATTCCATTAGCTTTCAATTCTTCCTCAACTGCCTTTATCAGGGTATCTTCCTCGAATCCCTGATGTACCGTAAGATATATATTTCCGTTTATAGCGGCTATCTCGATCAGAAAATCGTTTTGCATTGGGCACATGTGTCCAAAATTCCCTTATATGCTCTCCAACAGACGGATATTTCCACTGTACGCTTCCTTCAAGACCCGAAAAATCCTGATCTGTCGTAAACATCACAGAAGTATAACAGCCTTCATTCCGGCCCTTATGCTCCGCAACCTTCTCAATATCGCCATATTCTTCACTTAAAGCCTCAAACAGCTTACTAACAGCCAATTCGCATTCCACAGGGCTTCCGATTCCCGATGATATCTGAACGATCATAACCTCTACTCCTTTCCTCCGGCTTTATGATTATAGATGGGCCTGATAATCTCCCGTATCTCTACGGTATCAACGATAGCTTCTCTGATATCCTCCATGCTCCGATAAGCAAACGGCGATTCGTCCAAGGTATCCTTACCGATACAGCTTGAATAAATTCCTTTCATTTCTGCTTTAAACTGCGATACTGTATGCCTGTTCTTAACATCTTCACGCTTCATAAGTCTACCGGAGCCATGCGGAGCAGAGTAGTTCCAGTCAGGATTACCTTTACCAACGCCGATAATGCCTCCATCTCTCATATTGATCGGGATAATCACCTTTTCGCCTGTCTGTGCCGATATCGCTCCCTTCCTTATTATATGAACGCCGTCAGCAAGCCGTTCCACATAGTTATGAACACTTGAAAAATTATCTATG
>JAEEGL012773756.1_pt1 | contig 19865 bp, 20 predicted proteins | sample 9134231 | NCBI WGS metagenome assembly JAEEGL01 (sample SAMN16246548, study PRJNA631951) | gut metagenome | biome: gut microbiome; feature: rumen; material: fiber-attached | host: Bos | place: Iran: Karaj | collected 2018-10 | reverse complement strand
GTACCTACGAAGTGTTGAGAATTTTGAGCGCTTCGCTGTTGGATAAGACTCCTATCAAGGAACTCTTTACCAAGGAACCTGAGTATGTTGCAGATGATGGTCAATTGACTCTTAATTTTATTTAGTGGACACTAGTGATAGCAAACAAATATAATAGTATGCCGAAAGCAGCAAAAGCGGCTTTATGGTTTACAGTTTGCAATTTTTTTGTTGCAGGTTTAGGGTTTATTACAGGTCCCCTATTCACGCGATTGCTGCCACCTGAAGAATACGGTATACTTACACTATATCTGACTTATGAACAGATTATTTTAATTCTTGCTACATGGGAGATTCAGTGTGGAGCATATCAACGTGGTTTGTTTAAATATGAAAGCAGTTGGAGTCAATTTTCACTATCTACATTAACACTCGTAAATGTATTAACGATTGTACTGTTTGTTATTATCGTTGTGCTATTTAAGCCTGTCTCGAGTTTTACGAGAATGTCTGCTGTAACATTGGCTCTGGTTTTTATTTATTTAATAACAAATCCTGCGTACACTTGTTGGATAACCAGAAAGAGAACAACATATGAATATAAATCTGTTGTAGGTGTGACGATATTGTTTTCACTCCTAAATATAATAGTACCGCTTATAGCAATTTTACAAATAGGTGCCACAGCTTCTGTAAAATTCAATGCTACTTTAATAACATCAACACTCATATTCTCGTATTTTTATTTTATAACAATATCACCAAAAAATGCGAAATGGAAATGGCCTGAAGTAAAACCTCAATGGAAATATATGTTAGCCTATGAGGCGCCATTAGTTCTTCATTCATTATCATACCTAGTATTAGGGCAGGCTGATAGAGTAATGATAGGAAAGATGGTTGGTGATAGGGAAGCTGCTTTTTATGGAGTAGCCTATACATTGGCATCTGCAGTAACGATATTGCAGAATTCATTGAATCAGGCTTTAACCCCCTGGCGTTATAGTAAATTGAAAGCGAAAAACTATTCAATAGTAAGTTCTACTACAAATGTTATTTTAATTCTCATTGGAGGGGCAATCTTGATGGTTGTCCTAATAGCGCCAGAGTTGATGAGGCTTTTGTTTACAGCCGATTATTATGAGGCAGTATGGTGCATACCTCCGGTGTCAGTGAGTATATTTTTCATGTTTCTATATTCAACTTTTGTGACGGTCGAGTCTTACTATGAAAAGACGAAATATATAATGTATGTTTCTGTCGCATGTGGTTTAATTAATATAGGATTGAATTATTTGCTTATACCCGTATTCGGATATATCGTATGTGGATATACAACATTATTTTCATATATATTGTTCGCATTATTCCACTACATGTGTATGCAGATGGTTTGTAATAAAGCTATTCCTGGGACAAAAATATTTTCTGTTGGTGCAATAAGTGCTATATCTTTAGGGGTTGTTGCACTTTCTGTATTGATTACGTTTCTCTATCCCTATTGGATTGCAAGATATGCTTTAGTCATAATTTTGATAATTATAGGTCTTGTATTTAATAAAAAAATAAGAGAGATTATGTCATCAATTAAAGTTAAGTAATGGTGGAAACAAGGCTTATATATAAAAGTTATTGTTTGGGAAATTAGAGAATAAGATAGCTGATACAATAGATAAGTTGCAAATAAAGTATTCTATAGAATGAAAATATTAGTGGCGGGGGATTTCTGCCCTCAAAGAAGAGTTACAAAACTTTTTGAGCAGGGAAAATATGATGACGTCTTAGATGGTGTCAAAGACGTTATCCACGACGCAGATTATGCTATGGTTAATCTTGAATGTCCAATAAGACTTGGAGGAGAAACACCCAATCTCGACCGTTTAAGTTTGTATTGTACGCTTGATGGTTTGAAAGCGGCTCAATATGCCGGTTTTGATTGTGTTACCTTGGCGAACAATCATTTCCGTGATTGGGGGGATGGAGGTGTAAAAAGTACGCTTAAATGTTGTAAGGATCTAGGCATTGATTTTGTTGGTGGAGGCGAAGTCCTCAGTGAGGCTCGTAAAATACTCTATAAAAATATTAATGGAGAGAAATTGGCTATAATCAATTGTTGTGAGCATGAATTTTCTTTGGCTACAGCAAATAGAGGAGGATCAAACCCATTAAACCCTGTAAAGCAGTATCGTGCAATTATTGAAGCACGAAAAAACGCCGATTATGTGATTGTGATAGTACATGGTGGTCATGAACATTATCAGCTACCAAGCCCTCGCATGCAAGAGACGTATAGATTTTTTGTTGAAGCAGGTGCAGATGCGGTCGTAAATCACCATCAACATTGTATGAGTGGCTATGAATTATACAAAGGTAAGCCTATTTTTTATGGGATAGGTAATTTCTGTTTTGACTTTAATACGGCTAATTCGCCATTGTGGTACAATGGCCTTATGGTGTCTTTTGATTTTAGTAGGGATCGAATTAATTTTGAAATGATACCTTACATTCAGTGTAAAGATAAAGCTACTGTAAAAATAATTCCGTTTGATGATATAAAGGAAGAGATAGAGACATTGAATTCAATCATTACTGACGAACAAAAGCTAGCAAAGGAATCCGAGAATTATTATGATACTTGCCAGCCTTCCGTTGCTAACACAATAGAACCCTATACCAATAGATATCTCAAAGCTTTAAGACGAAGAGGCTTGGCTCCGAATTTCCTAACAAAAAGATGGTTAATGTACTTGTGTAATTACACGATGTGTGAATCCCATAGAGATAAATTGGAGTATTTTTTTGAACATAATATTTATTAAATTCCGCAATGTCAAAAATAAAAGTATTATTAGAGGTACTGAGACATCCAGCTAGTTTTAAGTACACTCTTCTTTCAAAATATCCACAGTTGATTAAGGACGATAGAAGATTCCTTGAATATATGTGGAAGAAAAGGATGGATTATCCCTTAAATTTGGATAACCCTCAGACATTTAATGAGAAATTGCAATGGTTAAAACTATATGACCATCGTCCAGAATACACGGTGATGGTAGATAAATATGAAGTTAAAAATTACGTTGCTGGTATTATAGGCGAGGAGCATATAATACCCACAATTGCAGTATATGATACAGTGGAGGAGATAGATTTTGAAAAATTACCCTGCCAATTTGTGTTGAAATGTACGCATGATAGTGGTGGCTTGGTTATTTGCAAGGATAAGGCACAATTAAATATTAAAAATGCTAAAATGAAGCTTAGGGCATCGTTAAAAAGAAGTTATTATTTAGCAGGCAGGGAATGGCCATATAAAAATGTTAGACATAGAATAATAGCTGAAAAATATATGGTTGATGAGTCTGGTAAAGAATTGAAAGACTATAAATTTTTTTGTTTTAATGGTAAGCCTCAGTTTTTAAAAATAGATTTTAATAGGTATATTAACCATCACGCTAATTACTATTCATTAGAAGGTAAATTACTTCCTTTTGGTGAAGAAGCATATCCAAGAGATATAAGTTCTCATTTACATCTTCCAGATAATCTCGGCAGTATGATAGAGCTTGCAAAAACATTATCATCGGGGATACCATTTGTAAGAGTGGATTTTTATAGTATTAACAACAAAATTTGTTTTGGTGAGTTGACATTTTATCCTGCGTCCGGTATGGGAGCATTAGAACCAAAAGAATGGGATTTGGAATTAGGTAATTTACTACAACTCCCCGAAAAGAAATACAATGATGAATAAGCCATATATATCTGTTGTGATGAGTGTCTACAAAGAGCCTGTGGAATGGCTGAGCCAGTCTATCGACTCAATATTACATCAGACATTTAGCGACTTTGAATTTTTAATAATTTGTGATAATCCAGCATATAAAGAAGGAATAGACCTTCTAAAAAATTATGCAAGGAAAGACAATCGCATACGACTTTTTTTTAATGAAGATAATATAGGACTGACAAAGAGTCTCAATAAGGGATTCATAATAGCACAAGGCGAATTTATAGCCAGAATGGATGCAGATGACATAGCTATGACAGAACGATTCGCAAAGCAATTGGAATATTTGGACTCTCATCCTGAGATCGGAGTGTGTGGTAGTATTATCAAATATATCGGTGATAGAGAAGGAATGAAATATTTCCCAGAGAAATATGAAGATATGTATTTATTCCTTGAAACTCCTTTTGCTCACCCTACAGTTATGATTCGAAAGGCGATACTTCCAAAAGCTAATTGCTATGATGAAGAATATGTTGTTTCGCAGGATTATGCCCTTTGGACAGAACTGTATGCAAAGGGAGTGCAATTCTATAATATCCAAGAGCCACTGCTTCAATATCGGGTTAGTGGCCAACAGATTATGGCAAAGAAAAATTCTGTGCAGCATCAATTAGCATGCAAGATAAGAAGAAAAGCGCTGGATTATTATAATGCTCGTCACAATGTAACGTATAAAATTAACAAAAAAGCAATCACCTTGGATGAGATTGACGCAATTAAGTATCAGATGAAACTACCTCATAATGTTATGGGGGATTTGCTGTTCTATTTATATATAAGTAATGATAGCAGTGTTTTCCGCAAGCTGTGGCATTTATTTAGCAAAGGGAATGCCAGTTATATTAAAATGGCGAATATAGCACGAATCATAAAATATCAAATAAAGAACCTTGATGCAGTTAAATTTTAAATAAATGCAAATCTTTAAGAAAATAATATTACTTGGATATTTCTATCTAATGATATACAAACCTGAGTTTGTGTTTATACCACATAGTGTAAACTCATTCTTCGGTATTATCGGCATGGTGTATTTTTTTGCCAATCAGCCTTTAAGATGTAGATTGTTGAGATGGACAAAGGCATATCCTAAGCCGGTATTTCGTATTTATTTGCCAGTATTGGCAGCTTGTTTCTTGTCCTTTATTATTAATCAGACCGCAGATTTGCATTATGTCATATACTTTATTTCTTTAATACTCTATTTTTTCATAGTATATTTGGGTGCGGTATTCTTTTATAAGATTTATGGAGAACTTACCCCTCGGATTCTACTGAAATATTTTGTGGCGATAGCTGTAATACATGTTAGCGTCTCCCTTGCAATGTATGCCAATTCATCTTTAAACGACCTGCTTCTTTCGCTGTTGAAGAAAACAAAAGGGGAAGAATCTGCTCTGGCTAGCACATATGGGTCTCGACTTCAAGGGTTCGGGGCTACATTTTTTACGAGTGGTCTTATTAATGGTTTTATTTTGATAATGATTTCTGTAGGGTTGTATTTGGAAAAGTACACCCTTTGGACTCGGGTCATACTTTACCTTTCATTTGCCTTAATACTTGTTATTGGAACTATGATAGCTCGAACCATTATGATTGGTGGTGCTATAGGTATATTAATAATGATAGCTGGGCTGTTTAGAACTGGGCGGCAATTTGTAAAAAATATCACAGCCTTTTCTATTTCTGTAGGTTTGGCTATATTGTTAGGTGGTTATTTTATAGTAAAAAGCGACATTGATTTTGAGGCTATATCTCAATTTGGATTTGAAATTGTAGTAAAACTATCTGAAGGCGATACAAGCAGTCATTCTACAGATAGTATGGTAGATATGTATAAAACTATGCCAGATAATTTAAGTACTTGGATGGTCGGTGATGCTCGCTGGAAAGAGGGTAGTTATTATTATAAAAGAGTTGATATAGGATACTTACGAAATGTTTTCTATTTTGGCATTATCGGGACACTGTTATTATTTTTATATAACTATGCTACATTGAGGCTTGTATTCGTAAAAAGGAAACTGTTTGCTAATTATTCATATTTGTTGCTTCTCACCCTATTTGCTTATACATTGATTATTAACTTTAAGGGAACTATAGATTTGTTATTCTATATATTACCATATTATTTTTGCAATGTGACGCGAACAGGAGAAAATAAAATGAACTGCATAAATAATACCTGATAACTTAATTGATATAATTATGATATTTGCAGAGGTAATTATATATATATACGGATATCTCTATAACAGGAAGTTCGTTCCTTCAGGAATTCTGGCTCCTTTCAGATTTATATTACGCAGATTGGCAAATTATTGGGCACAAAGGGAATATCAAAAGGAACAGAAAAAGAAATATAAAGAGGAAACGATAAAGGAAAAAGAGATTGTCTTGTCTTTGACTTCTTTTCCTGCTAGAATAGCAAATGTCTGGATAGTAATAGAATCGTTGCTCAGACAAACGCTAAAGCCAGATCATATTATTTTATGGCTATCAAAGGATCAGTTTCCTAATGAAGAAGGTGACATACCATCTGTTCTGAGAAAAAGAGAAAGCAGTGTTTTCGAAATTCGTTTTGTTGAAGGGGATTTAAGGTCACATAAAAAATATTACTATGCTTTTAGTGAATATGCAAATGCCTTTGTTATTCTTGTTGATGATGATATTATTTATCCTTCCAATATGATAGAAGCGTTAGTTCGGAAGCATAAAGAAAATCCAAATGCAGTGATTTGTAGATATGGTTTCAATATGACATACGATGAAGGGGGTATTATAAAACCATATAATGAATGGATTGAGACCTTTGGATATTTTCAACGGCCTTTCTTTTTTGGATCAGGAGGCGGAACTTTGTTTGAACCCTGTAAGTTATATAAGGACACATTAAATAAGAATCTGTTCACACAGTTAACACCGCTGGCGGATGACGTGTGGCTGAACGCTATGACACGTCTTTCTCGGTTGGACATAATTGCGGAAAGTAATGTGTTATTAATGCCGATAATAAATAAAAATGATATTAGGTTAACCGAGGAAAATGTATATGATAATAAGAATGATATACAGATACAGAAAGTGAGAGATTATTATATAAATAAGAATGGTATTGATCCTTTTTCAATTCAATTATAAATGGATAAAATAGTTTTTATTGTTGGATCGGTTAGCGATTCTCATATTATTAAAAGAGCTGTTTCTTTTAAAGAGAAAGGCTATGATGTGGAAGTGCATGGCTTTCATCGAGGTGTGAACACCGTGAACGACTTTGGTGGTTTACCGCTTCACCTGATGGGAGAAATGAAGGACCAAAATTATCTACATAGAATAAAGTCGGAATGGAGAGAAGTGTGTAAGGTAATCAGCTCTTATCCCAAAGGTTCTTTGTTCTATGTTTGGGGATTTGATCTTTCATTGATATGTCGGTTGAAAGGCTGTAGGTGCATTTATGAGATTTCTGACATGGTCCATTCGAAATTCCAATCACCCTTGCGACAGGTGTTTAAGATGATTGACAAATGGATGATAAAAAAATCATTGTTTACTCTCATTACATCTGAAGGGTTTATTGAGTATTTGGGATTGGAAGGTAATAGTAAGTTGGTATTGATGCCTAATAAGTTGTCTGACGTATTCTTGAAGCGTAATCGATCTAATTTGTGCAGCATAAATGATAAAATCAGATTTGGCTTCGTTGGTTATTATCGTTATCCTAATACTGTATTAAGGCTAGCGAGAGTTATAGGCGAAAAGTATCCGAAAATGGAATTCCACTTTTGGGGGACAGGTCCTGATAAAGTTCTTCGTGACGTAAAGGAGATGGCTACAAAGTTCGAAAATGTGCATGAACATGGGCCATTTAAGAATCCTGATGATTTGGAGAAAGTATATAGTTCTTTCGATATCGTTGCGTGTAATTATGATGCTAAAGGCGCTAATGAACGCATTGCAGAACCGAATAAATTGTATGAGGCTATCTTCTTTAATAAACCCATCTTGGTTTCTGAAAATACGTTCTTAGGAAAGAAGGTTAGAAGAATGGGTGTGGGCTATGTGGCAGAGACTTCGTCGGATGAAATGATTAAAGTATTCCTTGATAGTCTTACAAAGGATGATGAAATCGCAAAGTCAAAGATAGAATCCGAAGTTCCAGCCAGTGAGTTGGTTGAGGATTATACAGAAGTGTGGAACAGATTAAAGAAAGCATAATATGAAAATTTGGTTAATTAATGAGGGCGAGAACCTTCCTGGCGATGATAACAATCCCAGATTACAACGCATGGGGTTGTTGGCATACGAAGTGTCTAAATTTGAAGGAACAGAGGTTGTATGGTGGCAATCTACCTTCAACCACTATCAAAAGAAGTTTAGAAGTCATGAGGACAAGACAGTTCAACTAAAGGAAAACCTAAAGTTGATAATGCTTCATTCTTATGGTTATAAAAAAAATGTTTGTTTTAGAAGAATTGCTCATGATATAAAAACAGCACATAAATTCTATAAGCAAGCGAAATATGAAACTCTTCCTGATGTTATGGTAGTAGCTATGCCAACCATAGCATTCGCGCACTATGCCGTTAAGTTTGCAAGAAAATATAATATACCGGTTTTGGTTGATGTTAGAGATTTGAATCCAGATGGCTTTGTGCCAGCATTTAGTGGTATCACAAAACAATGTGTTAAAATCGGAATAAAGCCATTGCAATGGATATTAAGAAATGCTTTAAAACATGCAGATGGCTTAATAGGAACAACAGAGCCTTATTTAAATTGGGGATTGAAGTATGCAGAAAGAGCCAGGTGTGAAAATGATCGCATTTTCTTCGTGTCCTATCCCGATAATGGAATCCCGACTCAATTAAGTAAGGATACCAGATGGAAACAATATGAAGACTATGATGGCTTGATTAGTTGCTTCTTTGGTCAGTTTGGCAAGGTGGTAGATTTTGACACACTTTTAGATGCAGCCGATCTGTGTTTAAAAAATAAAGTTAAGTGTTTATTCTTAATTTGCGGAGCTGGTGAGAATTTGGAATATTATCAGACCCAGATTAAAAAGAGAGGCTTGAATAATGTGGTAATGCCAGGTTGGGTAAATAAGACGGACATTTCTGATATTGGTTATGTATCGGATATAGGTTTAATGGCTTATAAGAATAATGACAACTTTAATATGCAGATGCCCAATAAGTTTAGCGAATACCTGTCATTGGGTTTAGCAATTATGCTTCAACCTACAGGAGTAATGGAGAAGGTTATTGCAGATAATCAATGCGGCTTAAGATATCAGTCCGCACAGGATTTGTACGAAGCATTGAAGTGTCTTTCTGAGGATAGAGAAAAACTCGAAATGTACAAAAAGAATTCGAGAGCACTTTTTGAGAGAGAGTTCTCAGTTGGGAAGGTATATAAAGAATACGCAGAATATATTATTAAAAACGGAAAGAAATGAAAGTAAAGTATGTAGTAGTTGGTTCAGGTCTCGCAGGCCTGACCATAGCAGAACGTATTGCATCGCAATTAAATGAGAAAGTTCTGATAATTGAGAAACGTCCCCATATTGGTGGTAACGTATATGATAGTTACAATGAAGAGGGCATTATGGTTCAAAACTATGGCCCTCATACCTTTCACACTAGTGATAAAGAGGTTTGGGAGTATGTGCTGAAGTTCTGTGAGTGGCATGAGTATCAGCATCGTGTGATGTCATACGTGGATGGTAACTGGGTGCCAATGCCCATTTCTCTTGAAACGATTAATCGTCTCTACAACATGAATATGTCTGAAGAGGAGTTGGAGGAGTTCATTGAGAAGAAGAAAGAGAAAATTGACGAGATCAAGAATAGTGAGGACGTAGTATTGAGCCAGGCTGGTCGTGATATTTATGAGAAGTTCTTCAAGTATTTCACTTACAAACAGTGGGGTGTATATCCTGATGAACTGGATAAATCAGTAATCTCTCGTATACCTTTCCGTAAGAACCGCGATACTCGCTATTTCACTGATCTCTATCAGGGCAATCCTAAAGGTGGTTTCACCAGAATGTGCCAGAGGATGATTGACAATCCAAATATCATGGTGATGCTCAACACTGACTATAAGGATGTGATTGACCAGATAGACTATGAGAAGCTGATTTATACTGGCCCGCTGGATTACTTCTATGATTATAAGTTGGGAAAACTTTTGTGGAGAAGTATCCGCTTTGAGTATGAGACGTTGGAAATGGAGTCATACCAGCCAACAGCATCTTCTCGTTATCCTCAGGATCACGAGTACACCCGTATCACTGAGTTCAAGAAGATGTACGGTCAGAAGCATCCCAAGACCACAATCTGTAAGGAGTATCCCTGTTTTGGTGATGAGCCTTATTATACCTATCCCACTAAGGAATGGAAGGAGTTAGCACAGAAGTACCGTGATCTTGCCGCCCAGGAAAAGGACGTCATCTTCATTGGCCGTTTGGCAGAATACAAGTACTATGATATGGATGATGTGATTCGCCGTGGTTTGGATGTGTTTAAAGAGAATTTTTTAAATAAATAATTATGGAGAATAAACTTTTTTTATTAGAAGTTGTTAACTCAATAAGAGAGAACAAAGAGTTAGAAAAGCTAAGTGAGATTCATGAGACTGACCGTCTACGTGAGGATTATGGCTTTACATCTTTTGATTTGGCAGAATTGACTGTTAAGGTTGAAGACGAAACGGACATTGACATCTTTGAGGATGGACTGGTGAATACCGTAGGTGAAATTTTAGCGAAGTTAGAAGAGTAATGACATTCCTATTTGATAACGGAAAAGTATACGGTTATGAGGACTTGTTGAAGGCACTCAATGAGGGTACGAACTATTACCCATATTACAAGACTTCAGACGTATTCTCCTATTTTGTAAATCTTATCAAGGCCCTTGCTTCTAATAGGCCGCTGGTCTTGCTTGATTCTGACATCAACCCTTCTGAGATTGACGGTCTGGATGAGAGTAGAGTGAATGTGGCTGAAAGCATTGTGCCAACTTCTTTCCAAAGCATGGATGAAGTAGTTGCTGCTGTTCAGAACTCAAAGTCTGAGATTACCATCTTCACTTCAGGCACTACAGGCCAACCTAAGAAAGTGGTACATAGCATTGCTACATTGACTCGTTCTGTACGCATTGGTGACCGCTATAAGGGGCAGATATGGGCGTATGCCTATAACCCTACCCACATGGCAGGCTTACAGGTGTTCTTTCAGGCATTCGAGAACCAGAATACCCTTGTGAATGTGTTTAACCAGCCTCGGGAATATGTCTATCAACAGATTCGTGAGAAGGGGATTACCCACATCTCTGCTACACCTACGTTCTATCGTTTGCTGCTACCGTTCGAGCAGGCATACGAGAGTGTGATTCGTGTGACGTTGGGTGGGGAGAAGTCTGATCAGCACTTGTATGACAGTATAATGAAGATCTTCCCCAATGCGAAGATTAACAATGTATATGCTTCAACGGAGGCTGGCTCATTGTTTGCCGCAAAGGGTGATTGCTTCCAGATACCTGAAGGCATCAAGGATAAGTTTAAAGTGGTGTATGATGAATTGTTGATTCATAAATCACTATTAGGAAGTTCTGCCAGCTTTAAGTTCACGGATGATTACTATCATTCTGGCGACCTGATTGAATGGGTGGATGAGGCTCAAGGTCTTTTCCGTTTTAAGAGCCGTAAGAACGAGCTTATCAATGTAGGTGGCTATAAGGTGAATCCCGGAGAGGTGGAAGTGGCTATTCAAGACATTGAGGGTGTTCGTCAGGCTATGGTTTATGGTAAGGCTAACTCCATTCTTGGCAATGTACTTTGTGCAGATGTGGTATTGGAACCTGGCTTTACATTGACAGAGTTTGACATCAAAAAAGTATTGAGTTCACAGCTTCAGGACTTCAAAGTGCCTCGTAGAATCAAGTTCGTGGAAGAGATTTCTCTGACACGTACTGGAAAAATGAAAAGAGTATAAACATGAATGTATTAGTTACAGGATGCTCACGTGGAGTGGGCTTAGAGATTTGCCAAGTGTTACTTGCACAGGGAAACACGGTCTATGGTGTAGCCCGTTCTCATACTGATGAGTTTAAGGCGTTGGAGTCAGAATATGCTGGCAAGCTCTTCTTTAAGAGTATCGACCTTTCTGATTCAGAAGGAGCCCGTAAGAGTGTGTTCAAGGAATTTATCACCAATGACATCATTTTGGATGGCTATGTGAACAATGCTGCTGTTGCCTACGATGACATTGTGACCAACTTAAACCTTAACAGGCTCAAAGCCATGTACGATGTGAATGTGTTTACCCCGATGATCATTACTAAGTATGCCATCCGCAATATGCTGCTCCATAAGACCAAGGGTAGTATTGTGCACATTTCATCCATCAGTGTTCATACTGGTTACAAAGGTCTGGCTATGTATGCTTCTAGCAAGGGAGCTTTGGAGGCCTTCTCCAAGGATACTGCCCGCGAGTGGGGCGTTTTGGGTATTAGGTCTAATTGTGTTGTACCGGGCTTTATGGCCACTGCCATGAGTTCAACTTTGACGGATGATCAACGTAGTAAGATCTATGCACGCACTTCATTGAAGGATGCAACCAGTATCAATTCTGTAGCAGAAACAGTTGCTTTCCTGCTTTCCGATAAGGCTTGCAGTATCACTGGACAAAACTTACATGTAGATAACGGTACCATTTGATGGAATTAATAGTAAAGAAGACTCACGAGATGACTGATGCAGAAATTAGGCTGTATTGTGAGTCATATACCGAAATATTTAACCACAAGAAGACCCCAGAATTGTTTAAATCTGAGTTCTCTAATACGTGTTTGGGTTATTCCTTCCACTCGATACTTATGGAGAGTGATGGGAGAGTTGTTGGTGGATATACTGCAATTCCGATGCCTTTTGTGGTTAATGGCAAAAAGATGTTATTTGCATTCGGTGTTGATTTGATGGTGGCTGATGGCTATCGTGACGACATCAACAATCTTCTTACGGTTGTTAAGGCAAATGATAAGGTGTTGAAGGAAGCTGGTGTGAAATGTTTCTACGGTTTCCCGAATGACAATTCATATAAGGTGAACCTGGCCTTTATCAGGATGAAAGACGTTTGTTCGTTATCGACATACATCTTGCCCTGCCGTGTAGGAGATGCGAAACCTTCAATTGCATTCCTCAATCCGTTATCATCATTGTTTTCAAAGTGTATTCTTGGTATTTCTAAGTTATGCCAGGATAAAAAAAATGTTTCATATCCAATCAGTAAGGATCATGGTGACCTTGTTAAAACGAGATATAAATGGTTTAATGGAGAAGGATATGAAAATTATAAAGACGCTGATTTTGAGTGTTTCTGGAAAATATCAGACTTTGAAGGCGTAAAAGCTGCATTTTTGATGGATGTTTTTCCAATATCAAAATGCAACTTTGACAAGGCTGTACGGGAGATGGTGAAAGCATGTAAAGGCCGTGCGGGTGTTTTTATCTATGTTGGCAGGTTGCCATTTACTCCGTTATCTATGATTAAGGTACCTCGCCGTTTAGAGCCGAAGAATTTCCATTTTGTGGCTAAGATAATAGATAAACAAGCCTTAGATAAAGAAGAAATATATAATCCCTATAATTGGGATGTTAACCTTGCTTCGTACGATTTGCTATAGAAAATTATGAATATATTGACGTTTGATATAGAAGATTGGTATAATCATGATGATTATTCTAGGGATTTTGATTGGGAAAAACATGAGGTCCGAATCTATGAAGGAACTGATAAGATTCTATCAGCCTTGGCAGAAAGAAATCTAAAAGGGACATTCTTTTGTGTTGGATGGATTGCAGAGCATCACCCTCAAGTGATTAAAGATATTGCTGCTGCAGGTCATCATATAGGATGCCATTCTTATCAGCATGAATTGGCTACTCGTTTTACACGAGAGCAATTCAAAGAAGATACTTATAAAGCAAAGTGCTTCATAGAGGATGTGGCAGGGAAAGAGGTCAATGCTTACAGAGTTCCTTCCTTTTCTATCACAAAAGATAATTTATGGGCTTTTGATGTATTGGCTGAATTAGGTTTTAAGTATGATAGTTCCGTTTTTCCTTCTCATCATGAATTTGGTGGCTTGCCAGATTTTCCTTCGACACCTCATGTCATTAAAACAAATTATGGTGAGTTGAAAGAATTCCCAATATCATTAGGGAAGGTTCTTGGAAGAAAAATAGTTTATTCTGGAGGGGGCTATTTCAGAGTAATGCCATGGTGGCTCTTGAATAGGATTACATCAGAAGCGAATTATGTCCTGTCTTATTTCCATCCCAGTGATTTTGATCCAGGACAACCCCCAATGCCACAACTATCATATATGAGACAGTTTAAAAATCGGGTGGCATTAAAAGGAGCATATAAAAAATTCAAAAAGTATATTGACAATTTCCAATTTGTCGATATAGAGTCGGCTGATACAGCTTTAGGTCCATCAGAAATGGTGATAAGTTTGTAATATGAAAAGAGACGAATGGGCATTATATAAATACAAAAGAGTAATACAGATATTGATAAATGTAATTGCTTTCTTCCCTGTACAATTGTCTTTTGCCCAAGGTGTCACAATTGTAAACGGCAATGTTCCATTTCAAAGACAATTACACAAAAAAGAAACCATATACGTTATTAGGGATGAAATAGATTTAAAAGGGGCGACTGTTTCTGTTCCTCATAATTGTACACTTAAGTTTGAAGGAGGTGCTTTGAAAAACGGAACATTAGTATATGATAACACTTACATTGACGGGAATTACAAGGTTTTTTGCAAATGCCAGGGTTTAATTGCGAATGATATAGTCGAACCTCATATGTATGGAGCAAGAGGTGATTCCAAGACTGATGATGCCTATTCAATACAGCAGTCAATTAACAGCGGAAAGCAGGTTATATTTCGAAGAGGAACCTATTTAATATCAACACCTATCATTTTTGACAGGCAGAATCATATAGTTGATTTTAATTTTGCAACAATCAAGAAAACTAGCAGAGTTGGTTACAATTATAAGTATGAAAATTATGATTTTAATAAGATTCCATGTGTTTTGCTCGTAAAACCTTATAAGTCAAATACAAGCGGTCACATTGTAGTAAAGAATCTGATTATAGATGGAGGAAAGAATAATACCGGTATCCATGCGATTTGGTGTAGAAATGTCATTTTTGACAATGTTCGGATATATGGCACAACAAAGGGGTTTGTGTATAATGGCTTCACAAACACATTCAAAGATATTACAATATGGGATTCAAATGATGGTTTTGTAATTGCTGGTGGACTAGCGACTTTATTTGAAAGATGCTTCACTTCAAAATGTGGGTGGAAGGTTGATAAGGCAAATGGTCTTACATTAATATCATGTTCATCAGATGATTTTAACCCATGTTATAAAATATCCAATTCTACAGTTTCTATGATTGGTTGTACTCACGAGTCAAAAGGCGAAGGCATTGTTGTAAACAATAGTGTATTGGAATTGACTGGAGATTTTGAATCACATATTTATGACTCGACCAAGAGTATAACCTATATTAAGGCGACAGGAGGAAGTGTTGTATATGCTAAAGGATGTACTTTTCGTCTTAACAATTACATGAAAAAGAAGATTCCAGATTCAAATCTATTTGAAATATATGATAATTCAAAGATTGAATTAGAAGGCCGAATTGATCATGGAAATGGTCTGAAGATATATAAGAGTAATAACGGAAAGATGTCGCTAAACGGACGGAATCTGAAAAGTGGGAAAAACTAATACAGTATAGGGAAAGTGAAATTCTATAATATCTTCTTAAAGGCATTACGAAGTGCTTTATGGGGTGATGATTTTGATTACAGACTTGAACCAGCAGTGTTCCAACGAGTAATGGAAATTGCTGAGGAACAGGTGGTTGCTGGGCTTGTATTTGATGTGTTGTCAAGACAAGATACGAAAATTGGACTTGATGCTACTATCAATTATATTGCGCAGAATGAACAAATTAAGAATTCTAATGATCTAATAAATAATGAACTTATAAGTTTTGTAGAATCAGCGAATAACAATAAGTTTGACTGCCTAATTGTGAAAGGGCAAACTATAGGTCGTTTATATTCCAATCTGGATTTAAGGGCTTCTGGAGATATTGATATCCTCATGCTAAATGATTATTCAGATAGCAAGATAATTCTGGAAAGAATGATGGGTGTCGTATTGCCAGAAAAGATGATAGAGAAGGAACTGTCCTTTTTTTATGGTGAAACAAGATTTGATGTTCACAGAAATATTGTTGACTTTTGTTGTTCTAAGCATCAGCGATTTTGGGATGAATTGTTAAAAAAGAAAAGGGATTGTTATTATTTTGTTGACATAAAAGACGTCAAAGTCAGAACGTTACCACCGACTATTAATGTTGTATATGTATTCTTGCATCTTTTCTTTCATTTTATAAGGGAAGGAGTCGCATTGAGGCAGTTTTGCGACTGGGCAATGGCACTACATCATTATAAAGATGAAATAGATAGAAACAAACGTAGTGATATTCTAGACGGTATTGGTGTAAAAAGAGCATTTTGTGCGTTTGGCTCTGTCTCAGTGGATTATCTTGGCTTACCAAAAGATGAATTCCCATTAGTATTGAACGATAAGGATAGATGCTTGAGCAAAACTATACTTCAGGATGTATTTAAAGGCGGTAATTTTGGGAGAAAGAATCATCAATCAAAGTCAACTTTGGGATATAAGTTCGAAACCATGAGATTGATAATCAAAAACAATATACGATATTATAAATTGGCACCGTCAGAAATGCGCATGATGGTTCCAAAGATGATTGGAATTAATATAAAGTTGTTATTTGGATAGGTTATATCGGATAAATGGATACAATTGAGAATGATATGGTCTCTATAATAATGCTTTCACATAATAAGGCTCTATTTTTGGAGTCTAGTATTAAGAGCATTATTACCCAGACTTACAAGAACTGGGAGTTGATATTTCTGGACGATGCCTCATCTGATGATTCCTTGAATCGAATAATGGATTTGAGAGATGGTGAGCATCAATTTAAGATATCACATTGTGTATTTAGCAGAGGGGAGAGTGTAAATAGGAACTCTGCGTTAAAAGACGTACGTGGCAGATGGATAACTTTCCTAAATGCAGGTGATATCTGGGAGCCAACGAAACTTGAAAAGCAGGTTCGTTTTATGAAGGAAAACGACTATGCTTTCTCCTATACTATGTTCAACAATATCGATGCTCAAGGAAAGAATATTGGTGTTAGGATGAGTGGGCCTGAATGTATCACTAAAGACGACATGAAAAAGTGTTGTTGGATGGGTTATCTGACAGTTATGTATGACGCTGAGAAAATAGGTTGTCTACAGGTGAACGGTGTTAAAAGGACTAACGATTATCCCTTATGGCTGCTGGTGTCAAGGAAAGCAGATTGTCATCTGTTGCCAGAATGTTTAGCGTCACAAATGTCAGAGAAAGGCCTCAAGAAAAGACTGTTGTCTTCGCCAAAATGGTTGTGGCGGTATGAGACGTATCGAGAAATAGAGCGGATGAACCCAATTCCTGCTGCATATATGACCATAAGGAATTTGGCTTATACAGCATATAAGTGGTGGAAATATGCGAAAAGAAGCTAATAGAGATTAAATATAAACACTAAAATATGAACATGAAATTGAAAAACATTCCTTTTTCTCCGCCAGATATGACAGAGAAGGAGGCTGCAGAAGTGAGAGAAGCCATTCTCTCTGGTTGGATAACTACTGGTCCAAGAACAAAGAAACTGGAGCAGGAGATAAGTGAGTTTGTGCACACTAACAAAACGGTATGCCTGAATTCGGCAACGGCTGCTATGGAGATGGTGTTGCACTTGCTGGGCGTTGGATCTGGTGATGAGGTAATAGTTCCTGCATATACCTATACTGCTACGGCTTCTGTAGTGCAGCATATGGGGGCTAAGATTGTGTTCGTGGATTCGCAGAAGGATTCCGTGGAGATGGACTATGACCAGCTGGAAAAGGCTATCACGGAGAAGACGAAGGTGATTTCACCAGTGGATTTAGGTGGCGTAGTGGCTGATTACGACCGCGTGTATGAGATCGTGGAGCGGAAGCGTGAGCTGTTTAAGGCTAATAATGCGCTGCAAGCGAAGATTGGACGCATTGTGGTGTCTGCGGACTGTGCACATAGCTTTGGCGGAATGCGCAAAGGCAAGATGACGGGTGAGATTGCAGACTTTTCTTCTTTCAGTTTCCATGCTGTGAAGAACTTTACTACTGCTGAAGGGGGAGCCTTAACCTGGCATCTTCCCTTCGGGAATGAGCCAGTGTTGGTTAATGGTTCAGGGTTAATGGTTCAGGGTTATGACTATTTGCCTAACGTGCCTAAGAAGGAGGGCGAGACTTGGAATGAGTTGTTGTATCGCCTGAGCCAGCTATTCTCGCTTCACGGTCAGAATAAGGATGCGCTGGCTAAGACAAAGCTGGGTGCCTGGGAGTATGACATCATCGGTCCTTGGTATAAGTGTAACATGACGGACATCATGGCAGCACTGGGATTGGTTCAGATGGAACGGTATGAGGGTTTGCTGAAACGTCGTCAGGAGATTGTGGCTAGGTTTAACGAAGCTCTGAAGGATATGCCTGTGGCAGTTCTGAATCATAAGGGCGATGATCATTGTGGTTCGCATCATTTATATATGGTACGCCTGCTTGGTAAGACCCGTGAGGATGCCAACAAAGTGATTGAGCAGATGGCAGAGCGTGGCATTGCCTGCAATGTGCATTATAAACCGCTGCCAATGATGACGGCATATAAAGCATTAGGATTTGATATTAAGAATTATCCCAATGCTTTCCATCTCTTTGAGAATGAGGTGACATTGCCGTTGCATACAAAGCTTACAGATGATGATGTGGAGTATGTCATCACTAACTTTGTAGAAATAGTAAAAGGTCTTTGATGAAAAGATTATTTGATATGGTAGCGAGCGGACTTGGACTCATCGTACTGAGTCCGCTCTTTTTAGTTTTGGCTATCTGGATAAAACTGGATAGCAAGGGGCCGGTGTTCTACCGGCAGGTTAGAGTTGGTAGGTATAATAAAGACTTCCGGATATTTAAGTTCCGTTCGATGAGAGTGGGGGCTGATAAGGGAAGCCTAGTGACCATCGGTGGGCATGATCCTCGTGTTACTAAGAGCGGATATTTCATACGCAAGTTCAAGTTCGACGAGCTGCCGCAGTTGATTAATGTTTTCGTGGGGAATATGTCGCTGGTGGGGCCAAGGCCTGAGGTTCGTCACTACGTGGACTATTGGACTCCGGAGCAGATGCATGTGCTGGATGTACGACCTGGTATTACTGATCCAGCTTCCATTAAGTTTCGCAATGAGAATGAATTGATGGAGCAGGCAGAAGATCCCGAAAAGTATTACATTGAGGTGATTATGCAAGAGAAGATTAAGCTATATCTGGAGTATGTAGAGAAGCATAGCTTTTTCTATGATTTGGGGTTAATTTTCAAAACCTTCTTCGTGATTATTCATGAAAGATAGGTACTCAGGCGAGCAGAGCTCGGAGTTGGGTGATTGTCCAGGGAAGATAATGGAAAGACAAGACATTATAAAGCATCTGAGCGTCTTTATAGAAAACGAAACTCGTTCATGTTCTATGGATTTTGGAGGAATTACTCCAGAATATGTATATAGGATGCTTGGAGGTCAGTATTCTATAGATGAAATTCAGAATGTATTAAACGTATGTCTGAAAGACTTTTATGAGCGTGAAAGGACTTGCAAAAGGGGTTTGGCAATTTTGTAGGTATCTCTTTTGGCCTAGATGGAAATAAAAATGGTGAAATATCCGGATAAGGGATTAGTATCCATCATCATGCTTTCGCATGGTGACAGTACTCATATTGTTGAGACGGTAAAGAGCATTCTGGCACAGACGTACCAGAACTGGGAGTTGTTGTTTGTGGCTAAAACGGATGATGAGAGCCTTAAGCCATTTTCGTTATTG
>JAEEGL017448263.1_pt1 | contig 19866 bp, 18 predicted proteins | sample 9134231 | NCBI WGS metagenome assembly JAEEGL01 (sample SAMN16246548, study PRJNA631951) | gut metagenome | biome: gut microbiome; feature: rumen; material: fiber-attached | host: Bos | place: Iran: Karaj | collected 2018-10 | reverse complement strand
GAAGCTGGACATGTATATGCTGCTCAACCACCTTTATTCTGTATTAAACATGGTAAAGTTATTAAATATGTATTAAATGAAGAAGAAAGAGATGAATATATAGCTTCATTATCACCTAATACTAAATATGAGATTTCTCGTATGAAAGGTTTAGGAGAAATGGATGCTGAAGAATTAAATGAAACTACTATGGATATTCATAAGAGAGTATTAAGACAAATTACTGTTGAAGATGCTATCGCAGCTGATGAGGTATTTTCAAAACTTATGGGTGAAGAAGTAGAACCAAGACGTGAATTTATCGAGCAGAATGCTACGAACGTTGAGAATTTGGATATTTAGGAGGGTTTGAAGATGGATAGATTAGAAAAGAATAATATTGTTCGTGAAATTGAAGACTCATTTTTGGAATATTCAATGAGTGTTATTGTAGCTAGAGCTCTTCCAGATTTACGTGATGGTTTAAAGCCTGTTCATAGACGTATTCTTTATTCTATGTATGAATCTGGATATACTCCTGATAAGCCACATAAGAAGAGTGCTAAAATCGTTGGAGATGTTATGGGTAAATATCACCCTCATGGTGATTCTTCTATCTATGAAGCAATGGTTAGAATGGCTCAAGACTTCTCTTACCGATACATGTTAGTTGATGGTCATGGAAACTTTGGTAATATTGAAGGTTATGGTGCTGCTGCTATGCGTTATACCGAATCAAGATTATCTAAGATTTCCTTAGAGTTATTAAGAAATATTAATAAAGATACGGTTAACTTTGTTCCTAACTTTGATGAAAGTGAAAGAGAACCTGAAGTTTTACCTTCTAGATTCCCTAATATCTTAGTTAATGGAACTACAGGTATTGCTGTTGGTATGGCAACCAATATTCCACCTCATAATTTAAGTGAAGTAATTGATGGATGTGTTGCTTATATTGATAATCATGATATTACTTTAGATGAATTAATGAAGTATATCAAAGGACCAGATTTCCCTACAGGTGCTATTATTCTTGGTAATAGTGGTATTAAACAAGCTTATGAAACAGGTAGAGGAACCATTACTGTTCGTAGTAAAGCTACGATTCAAGAAGAAAATGGTAAACAATACATTATTATTGATGAAGTACCTTATGGAATTAATACATTAGAATTAAAGAATAAAGTTGCTGAACTTGTTCATAATAAGATCATTGATGGAATTGCTGATTATCATTCTGATTTAAAAGATGGTATTAAAATTACTATCACTTTAAAGAAAGATGCAAATGCACAAGTTGTTTTAAATAAATTATTTAAACATACACAATTCCAAACAACATACGGTATTATCTTCTTAATGTTGGATCAAGGCGCTCCAAAAACACTTGGTTTAAAGGATATCATTGTTAAATATATTGATTATCAAAAAGAAGTTATTATTCGTAGAACTAAATTTGATTTAGATGTTGCGGAAAAGCGTGTTCATATCTTAGAAGGATTAAAGATTGCATTAGATAATATTGATGCTGTTATTAAGATCATTCGTGGTGCTAAAGATGATGAAGAAGCAAAGAACGGCTTAATGAAGAATTTTGGTTTAACAGATGTTCAAGCAAATGCAATTCTTGAAATGAGATTACGTCGTTTAACTGGATTAGAACGTGAAAAGATTGAAGAAGAATTAAATGAATTATTAAAACTAATTGAAGAATTAAAATCAATCTTAGCTAGTGACGAGAAGGTTCTAGAAGTAATTAAGAATGAATTACTTGAAATTAAACAAAAATATGGTGATGAAAGACGTACTCATATTGATATGACTGCTGTTGAATACATTGAGGATGAATCTTTGATACCAGAAGAAGATATTATTATTAATCTTACAAAGAATGGTTATATTAAGAGATTAAGAACTGATACTTATCGTACTCAGAATCGTGGAGGTGTTGGTATTAAAGGAATGTCTACAAATGAAGAGGATTTTGTGGAACATTTAATATCAATGAATACTCATGATTACATCTTATTCTTCTCTAATAGAGGAAGAGTTTATAGAATGAAGGGATATGAAGTACCTGAATTTTCTAGACAATCAAAGGGATTACCTATTGTTAACTTACTTCCATTAGAAAAAGATGAAAACATTAGTTCGATAGTAGAATTAAAACAAAATGATGAAAATACTAAGTATTTAATGTTTGCGACTAAGAATGGTATTGTTAAACGTACTCCAATAGAGGAATTTGATAATATTCGTAAGAGTGGTAAAATTGCTATTGTTCTTAAGGAAAATGACGAATTAATAAGTGTAAAACCAACCTGTGGAAAAAATGAAATTGTTATTGGAGCAAGTAACGGACGTTTGGTTAGATTTAATGAAAATGAAGTTAGATCTATGGGACGTAGTAGTTCAGGTGTTAAAGGAATGGAACTTGATGGTGCAATTGTAGTTGGTGCTGAAGTTGTTGATTCTGGACATCATGTTCTAATTGTTACTGAAAAAGGATATGGAAAACAAACTCCAATTGAAGAATACCGTTTAACTCATAGAGGTAGTAAAGGAGTTAAAGCTCTAAATGTTACCGAGAAGAATGGTATGATGGCTTCCTTAAAATGTTTACATCCTGAAGATGCATTAGATTTAATGATTATTACAGATAGTGGAATTATTATTAAATTACCTCTTGAACAAGTTTCTACTCTTAAGAGAGCTACTCAAGGTGTTCGTTTGATTAATCTTAAAGATGATCAAAAAGTATCTACTGTTGCTTTAGTGGTTAAAGAGGAAGAAACAGAGGAAGAATCTACTGAAACGTTAGTAAGCGTTGAAGAATCAGTAAATAATGAAGAAAAGATAGATGAATAATCTATCTTTTTTTATGTATTTTTACCTGTGGATAAAATATTTTTGAATATAATAATTATTTCCCGGGAAATAATTTGGACCTTTAATAACTATTTTTTAATGTTTCACGTGAAACATCGATGTTCATTTTTTTAATTTTAATGTTCCACGTGAAACATCAGATGATGTATAAAATTTTTTCTGCTGTCTTATATTTTTATTTTTTGTTTCTTATTTTTATAAAAAATGATCAAAATAGGTATAATGTTTCACGTGAAACATAGTTTGAAATTATTTCCCGGGAAATAATTTGGGTAAAATAATCGTGTTTTTTATAATGTTCCACGTGAAACATAGAGAAAGAATAATGAATAAAACCTATATAATATAAAGAATTTGTTTACTTTTTAAGGAGTTTATAATAAAATATATACGTGCAATGAAAGTGATTGAACCAGGTCAGGATAGGAATATAGCAGCCTTAAGGTCCTCCTTTCATGTGCACTTTTTATTTTGGAGGATCTATGAATCGGAAATTTTTAGATTTAGCATTTGAATATGCTAAGAAAGCATTTGATTGTGATGAGGTTCCAATTGGAGCGGTAATTGTAAAAGATAATGAAATAATTTCATGTGGTTATAATTCAAAAGAAAAAAATCAGTCAGTTTTAGAACATGCTGAGATAATTGCAATTAGAGAAGCTGAAAAAAAGATTGGTAATTGGAGATTGGATAATTGTGATTTATATGTTACTTTAGATCCTTGTCCAATGTGTGCTAGTGCGATTAAACAATCTAGAATAAAGAATGTATATTCTGCACTAAATAATACTTATAATAATAATATAAGTATAATTCAAGATATATTTAAAAGTGATCTTACAAATCCTGAAGTTCATTTTGAAAGTAATTTGGATGTGGATAAATCAAAAGAACTATTAAATAGTTTCTTTAAAAAGCAAAGAAATAATTAAATTCTTTGCTTTTATGTTATAATAATTTTGTAGGGAGGTTTCTTTATGTATCAAGCATTATATCGTAAATATAGACCTATGGATTTTGATTCTGTAGTAGGTCAAGATTCTATTATTAAAACATTAAAAAATTCTATTATTCATCAGAATTTTTCACATGCTTATATGTTTTTTGGACCTAGAGGTACTGGTAAAACAACTGTATCTAAAATATTTGCAAGAAACGTAAATTGTTTAAATCCAAAGGATGGAATAGCTTGTGGAAAATGTGAACATTGTAAAAGTTCTTTTTCTAAAGATTGTATTGATATTATTGAAATTGATGCTGCTTCAAATAATGGTGTAGATGAAATACGTGATTTAAAAAATAAAATTTCTTTAGTTCCTAGTGAATTGAAATATAAAGTATATATTATTGATGAAGTTCATATGTTATCTATAGGTGCTTTTAATGCTTTATTAAAGACTTTAGAGGAACCACCAGAACATGCAATCTTTATTTTAGCAACAACAGATTCTCAAAAAGTACCTGAAACTATTGTTTCTCGTTGTCAATGTTTTTCTTTTAAGAGAATATCTCCAGAGATTATTTCTGAAAGATTAGAGTCTGTTTGTAAGTCAGAAAAGATTAAAATTGATCCGGAAGTATTAGAAAATATTGCTGTTTTATCAGATGGTGGACTTCGCGATGCTTTAGGTATGCTTGATAAATTAACTTCTTATACTGATAAAAAGATAACTATGGATGATTTTACTGAAGTAAATGGTATTATTTCACAAAAACAATTAATGAGTTTTCTAGAGTCATTATTAAAAGGTGATATTTCTAGTGTATTATCTGATATTAATTTATTTGATAATTCAGGTAAAAATTTAGTTCAAATTTTAATTCAAATCTTATATTTTAGTAGAAATTTGCTTGTGGATTATTATTTAAATCAAAAAGAAATGTCTTTTTCAGTTGATTTGTTACAGGAATTTACTAATTTATTAAATGAGAAGATGATTGATATTAAAAAGAGTTCTAATACGAGAATTTATATTGAAATGTTACTTCTTAAATTTATGAATCAAAATCAATTATTAAATCAATCATCAGAAGTACTTGAAAAAGAAGAAATTGTTGAAAAATCAACAAAAAAACAACCTGTGGAAAAAAATATTTCAACTGAAAAAGTTGTGGAAGAAACTATTCAGGAAGAAAAAGAAGATGAAGATTTTGATTTTTCTAAAGAATATGGTGATGATTCGGAAGATTATTCTGAACAACAATATTTCGTTATTGATTCTAATGATGATTTAGAGGATGATTCTGATTCTGAAGGTCCTAGAGTTTTAAATATTGAAGAGATTAATAAAGTTAGAATTAATAATACTTTAGCTCTTGCGGATAAGAAATTATTAAAAGAAGAAAGTTTAAATTTTGAAAAACTTAAAGATTTTACTTTTGATCAAGAAATTGGCTATTTGGTATGTTCTATATTAGATTCTAAATTAAGAGCTGTTAGTGATGAAAATATGATTATTAGTTTTGATTATGATTCTAATGTTAAACAAAATTTAGCTATTTTGGATAAGATGATGGAAGTATATGAAAAAATTACAAAATCTAGTAAAAAGATTGCAATTGTAACTAATGATGAATGGGAAAATCTTAAGAATGAATATATTGAAAATCTTAAGAACGGTATAAAATATGAGGTTCAAAAAGAACCAGATCCAGTATTGGAAGAATTACAGAAGAATGATATAATATCAAATAGTGCAGTAGAGCTATTTGGTGATATTGTAGAAGTAGAATAAAGGAGTGAATTGTATGAATATGCAAGCTATGTTAAAGCAAGCACAAGCTTTACAAAAAGATATGATGAAAACAAAAGAAGAAGTAGACAATATGGAATTTGTTGGAGAAAGTTCTTTTGTTAAAGTTACTGTTAATGGTAAAAAAGATGTTGTTAATGTTGAAATTAACTGTGAATCATTAGATTCTGATGATATTGAAGCTTTACAAGATATGATTGTTGTTGCAACAAATCAAGCTAATAAGAAAGTTGATGAAACATTAGAAAGTAAAATGGGTAAATACGGAAATATTCCGGGATTATTCTAGGAATTCATTATGTATCCAGATAGTATTAAAAGTTTAATAGAATCTTTTAAATATTTGCCTGGAATAGGAGAGAAAACAGCCGAAAGACTGGCTTTTTCTGTTTTAGAATTGGAAGAAGAACAAATTGAAATGTTTTCTTCTAGTATTCTAGAAGTAAGTGAAAAAATACACAAATGTCCTATTTGTAATACTTTAACTGATTTAGAAAAATGTTATATATGTTCTGATTCTACTAGAGAAGAAGATCTATTATGTGTTGTTGAAGATAGTAAAAGTGTATTTTTATTTGAAAAATTAGGTATGTTTCATGGAAAATATCATGTTTTAGATGGTGTAATTTCTCCTTTAGAGGGAGTAAATCCTGAGGATATTGGATTAAGTAAATTACTAGATCGAATTGAAAAAGAAAAGTTTAAAGAAATTATTTTTGCATTTAAACCTAGTATTGAAGGAGAAACTACTGCTTTATATATTAAAAAAGTACTAGATGGAATGAATATAAAAATAACTAGATTAGCTAGTGGAGTACCAATTGGTGCAGATATGGAATATGTTGATAGTTTAACTTTGGAACGTGCTTTAAAAGATCGTAAAATAATAGAATAATTATCATCTGTGAGGTTTATATGGAAGAAATGAATGTAGTAAAAACTAATTTTATTCATTATATTGATCAAATTATACAAAATAAGAAGATTTCTCATTCTTATTTGATTGAAATATCTAATTATGATGAAGATATGAAATATGTTTTTGATTTTATCAAAATGATTTTATGTGGTCTTCAATATGATGAATTGTCTTCTTCTAATAATCCTATTATTAATCAAATTGATCATGGTAATTATCCTGATATAGATATTATTGAACCAGATGGTAGTACGATTCGGAAATCTCAAATGATTGATTTACAAAAGGAATATAGTAATAAATCTCTTTTAAATAATTATCGTTTTTATATTATTAAGAATGCTGAAAAGTTAAATGCAGCTTCTGCTAATACTATGCTTAAGTTTTTAGAAGAGCCTGAGGATAATATCATTGCTATTCTTCTTACTAATAATAGATATAGTGTTTTGGATACAATTTTGTCTCGTTGCCAAATTTTATGCTTAAAAGAAGATGATATTATTTCTAAAGAAGGAGTTAATCTATTAGAGTTTATTCCATTCTTATTGGATCCTAATCAATTGTTTTTACATTATAATCATTTGACTAATGATGTTATTGTTGATAAAAATGTCGCAAAAGAACATTTTATAGAAGTTGAAAGAGTTTTAAATAGTTATTTAGATTCAAAATATTCTAAAGATATTAAAATAGATAAAGAAATATCTACTCTTTTAAAAGATGTTTCTGTTGATCGTATTGTTCAAATTTTATCCATTTTGGAAGAGGAACTTCCTAAATTGGATATGAATGTTAATTATAAATTATGGCTAGATTGTTTATTTTCTAGACTTGTTATGGGAGGTTAGATTTATGTATGACGTTGTAGCAGTTAGATGTGATTTAACTAAAAATATTTATTTTTTATCTCCAAATACTTTGGAATTAAAATGTGGTGATACTGTTGTTTTTGAAACAGAAAACGGCTTATTACTTGGTACTGTTTGTAAAGAATCTTATAAAGAAAAGGGAGATAATTTAGTACTTCCTTTACAAAAGATTCTAAGAATTGCTGATAAGGATGATTTAAAGAAAGATTCTAAAAATAAAGAAAGTGCTGCTAAAGCTTTAGCAGATGCTAGAAAAATGAGTAAATCTTTAGAATTAGATATGAATTTTGTTGATGCTTATTATACTTTAGATAATGCTCAACTTGTTTTCTTGTTTTTATCAGAAACTCGTGTGGATTTTCGTGAATTAGCAAAGAAATTGGCAGGAAAATATAAGACACGTATTGAACTTAGACAAATTGGTGTTAGGGATAAATCTAAAAAAGTTGGTGGATTAGGACCATGTGGTTTATTCTTATGCTGTAATTCTTTTTTAACAGATTTTAATAGTGTTTCTATTAATATGGCTAAAAATCAAATGTTAGCTTTAAATCCTACTAAGATTAATGGTATTTGTGGAAGATTATTATGTTGTTTAAGCTATGAAAATGATACCTATACAGAACTAAAGAAAGATTTACCTAAGATTGGTATGGTTGCTGATACTCCTATGGGAATGGGTAAAGTTGTATCTGTTGATGTATTTAAAAAGACTTATTCTGTTGATTTAAAAGAAAAAGGAATTGTTGAATTTAATAAGGATGAGAAATAATAATGGAACGTTTAGATGATGTATTAGGTTATAAAGATTTAAAAATATATCAAAATTCTGATTATTTTTCTTTTTCTTTAGATAGTATTATTTTAGCGAATTATTCTACTGTTCGTTTGAGAGATACTCATATAGTTGATTTTTGTACTGGAAATGGTGTGATACCATTAATCTTATCTAGAAGATGTAATCATAAGATTATTGGTGTTGAAATTCAAAAACCTTTAGCAGAATTAGCTCAAAAATCATTTATTTATAATCATTTGGACGATAGAATTACTATTTTGTGTGATGATGTTAAGAATTTTTCAAAAGATCATTTAAATGAATTTGATTTATTATTATGTAATCCTCCTTATTTTAAAGTGCAGGAAAAGAGTAGTTTCAATGAATCTTATGAAAAAATGATTGCTAGACATGAAATATGTATTAATTTAGAAGAAATTTGTGATTGTGCAAAAAAAGTATTGAAAGATAATGGAAATTTATGTATAGTACACAGAAGCGATCGATTAATGGATATCGTTGAGACTTTTAGAAAGTATGGTATTGAACCTAAAAGAATTAAATTTGTTTATGAAAATATTAAGAAAGAGTCTACTTTGGTGTTAATTGAAGGACAAAAATGTGGAAAAGTAGGTTTAATTGTTGATAAACCATTAATTCAATATAATTTAGATGGATCTATGACGGAAGAATATGATCGATTGCAAAAGGAGATATTAAAATGATTCAAAAAAGTTATGAAAATACTTCTAGTTTGTATTTAATTCCTACTCCTATTGGTAATCTTGAAGATATTACAATTCGATCTTTAAATACACTTAAAATGGTAGATATTATATTATGTGAAGATACTCGTGATACGGGTATATTGCTTCAAAATTATGATATTCATAAGAAATTAATGAGTTGTCATGAATATAATGAATCTAAAATGATTGACCTTGTGATATCTATGCTTAAAGAGGGGAAAAATATTGGATTAGTTACTGATCAAGGGACTCCTATTATTAGTGATCCTGGTTTTTTGGTTGCTAGAGGTGTAATTGAAGCTGGTTATCCTGTGATATCTCTTCCAGGAGCAACAGCTTTTGTTCCAGCATTAACAGTATCTGGAATAGAACCTTCTCCTTTCTTATTTTATGGGTTTTTAAATTCTAAAAATAGTAAACAAATAGAAGAATTAAAAGCTTTAAAGACTTTTAAATATACTTTGATTTTTTATGAATCTGTTCATAGAATGAAAGAAACTCTAAATAATATGCTTTCTGTATTTGGAAATCGTCAGATTGCTATTTGTAGAGAGATTTCTAAAATTCATGAGGAAATTGCCAGAGGAACAATTGAAGAATTATTACCTTTAGTAGATTCTATGAAAGGTGAATTTGTACTTGTTGTTAGTGGTGATAAAACAACTGTTGATTATAGTCAATTAGATGTTTTAGAACATGTTAAAATGTATGTAGATGATGGAATGAGTGAAATGGATGCTATTAAGTTAGTCGCAAAAGAGAGAAATGTTCCAAAATCTGTTATATATAATGAATATCATAATAGGAAGTGATACTATGAAACTTATCGTTGGGTTGGGTAATCCTGGAAAAGAATATGATAATACTAGACATAATATTGGATTTGAATTTATTGATTATTATTTAAAAAAGAATAATATAAGTGATTCATGGACAAAGAAGTTTGATGGTTTATATCTTCAGACTAATATTGGTAAGGAAAAAGTTTTCTTTTTAAAGCCACAGACATTTATGAATTTATCAGGTACTTCTGTTCGTAAAATAATGGATTATTTTGATATTCCAGTTGAGGATATCCTAATTGTTGTAGATGATATGGATTTATTAGTAGGTAATTATAAATTACGTGGCAATGGATCTAGTGCTGGACATAATGGATTAAAGAATATTGAAGCAAATGTTGGTACAGATAAATATAAACGTCTAAAGATTGGTATTTCAAAAGATCCTGATATTAATTCAAAAGATTATGTTTTAGGAAAATTATCGAAATCTGATAGAGAACAAATTGATTCCTTATTTGATAAGTTGTGTTCTGTTATTAATGATTATTTTCAATTACCTTTTGGAGATTTAATGAGTAAATACAATCGTAAGAATAGGTGATAGAATGAGATTTTTAGATGAATTAATTGATATTAAATTACAAAAAAACATGGGTATATATAATTTAACCGATGAATTTTTTTGTTTGTATTTAAATCAAATATATCGTAATTCTGATAAGAGTATTTTAGTTGTTGTTAATACTTTATTTGAGGCAAATAAGTTATATAATTCTTTAACTTCTTATTCTGATGAGGTTTCTTTATATCCTATGGATGATTTTCTTACGAGTGAGGCTTTAGCAATGTCTCCTGATTTGATGATTTCTAGATTAGAGACTATTCATCAATTGGTTCATGGTAAAAGAAAAATTGTTATTACGAATTTAATGGGATATCTAAGATTTTTACCAAAGCGTAGTAATTATGATAATTTTATTATTTCATTAAAGGTTGGAGATACCATTGAACCAAATAAATTAGTTGAAAAATTAATTTCTTGTGGTTACTTTAGAGATACTATTGTTAATAAAACTGGAGAATTTGGTGTAAGAGGTTATGTAATTGATGTATTTCCATTAGATTATGAAAATCCAATTCGTATTGAGTTTTTTGATGATGAAATAGAATCTATTCGTACTTTTGATCCGGAAACTCAGAAATCAATTTCAAAATTAGATAGTGTTGAAATTAATCCATTTTTTGAGTTTTTAACGACAAAAAATGTGTTAGAAGAACATTTTGGTAAACAAAAGTATCTTCCTTTTTATGAAGAAGTTGCTAATATTTCTGATTATTTGGGTGATTCTTATACTTTTTTTAAAGATTATGAGCAATTAAAACTAAGTTATCAAAATATTATGGAAGAAGTAACTATTTATAAAGAAGAGAAAGATACGCAATTTAAACATGATTATATGTTTGATTTATCTTCTTTAAAAGTAGATTTTCCTGTTTATTATTTTTCTTTTAGTAATATGACTAATCAGGATTATATTTCTACTATGATTAATTGTAATATTAAGACAATTAATAATTTTAATGAGAATCCTGAAAGTATTAATGAATTTATTTTAGATAAAATTCATCATGATAAAACTGTATTAATCTGTTTGAAGAAGCAACAAATTCGTAATTTATTAAAACATTTAAATATGAAAGTAATAGAAACTACTTTTGATCATGTTTCTTTAAAAATGGTTAATATTATTGATAGTGAATTAAATCAGGGATTTATTTATAATGATTTTGTTGTTTTAACTGCGAATGAAATCTATAAGAATGTTGAGGTTAAGAAGAAATATAACACAAAATATAAATATTCTACTTCTATTCATGATTTAAATAAGTTAAATATTGGAGATTATGTTGTTCATAATGTACATGGTATTGGTATATATAATGGTATTAAAACACTTACTTTAAATGATATTACTAAGGATTATTTAGAGGTTTTGTATCAAGGTACTGATAAAATATATATTCCTGTTGAAAAGATTGATCTACTTAGTAAGTTTTCTGGTAGAGAAGGAATGATTCCTAAAGTCAATAAACTTGGTGGAACGGAATGGCAAAAAACAAAAGCTAGAGTTAAAGCTAGAGTTACTGATATGGCGGATCAATTAATTAAACTTTATGCAGAAAGAGAAGCTAGAAAAGGTTTTGCTTTTTCTCCAGATTGTGATTTATCTATTGATTTTGAAAAGGATTTTCCATATGAATTAACTTTAGATCAAAAGCATGCAATTTCTCAGATTAAAGAAGATATGGAATCACCTGTACCAATGGATCGTCTGTTGTGTGGAGACGTTGGTTTTGGTAAGACTGAGGTTGCTTTTGTAGCGGCTTTTAAAGCTATTTTAGATTCTAAACAAGTATTATTCTTATGTCCTACTACTATTCTTTCTAATCAACATTATGAAAATGCTTTAAATCGTTTTCAAAATTTTCCTGTTAGTATTGCTCTTCTTAATCGATTTACTAGTCCTAAAGAAGTTAATCGTATCTTAAATGGACTTAAAGATGGAACAATTGATATGGTTATTGGTACTCATAGATTATTAAGTGATGATATTCACTTAAAAGATTTAGGTTTATTAATTATTGATGAGGAACAAAGATTTGGTGTTGCACATAAAGAAAAAATTAAACAATATAAGACTAATGTTGATGTTTTAACATTAACAGCTACTCCAATTCCTAGAACATTACAAATGTCTTTGGTTGGAATTCGTAGTTTATCTTTAATTGAAACTCCTCCTATTAATCGTTATCCTGTACAGACTTATGTAGTTGAGGAAAATAAACAAATTCTAAAAGATGCTATTTATAAAGAATTATCTCGTAATGGGCAAGTATTTATTTTATATAACCGTGTTCAATCTATTGATGAATTTGCTGCTAGAATTCATAATATTGCACCAGATGCTAGAATTGGTATTGCTCATGGACAGATGAATAAGAATGAACTTGAAAATACGATTTATGATTTTGTTAATTATCGCTTTGATATTTTGATTTGTACTACTATTATTGAGACTGGAATAGATATTCCTAATGTTAATACGTTAATTATTATGGATGCTGATCATTTTGGATTAAGTCAGTTATATCAAATTAGAGGTAGAGTAGGACGTAGTGATAAGTTTGCTTATGCCTATCTTATGTATCAACCTTTTAAAACTTTAACAGAATCTGCTATGAAAAGATTAAATGTTATTAAAGAGTTTACGGAGTTGGGTAGTGGTTTTTCTATTGCGACTCGTGATTTATCGATTCGTGGAGCAGGAGATTTACTTGGTTCTGAACAAGCTGGATTTATTGATAGTGTTGGAATTGATTTATACTTAAAAATGCTTGAAGAAGAAGTGAAACGTTTAAATAATGAAGAGGTTGAAGAACAGAGTGAAGAAGTAGATGAGTCTAAACCATTATTAAATGTTACTACTCATATTGAAGATAAATATGTATCAGAAGATGATTTAAAGATTGAAATTCACAGAATGATAGCATCTATTGAAGATGAACAATCCTTCTTAAAAGTTAAAAATGAATTAGAGGATCGTTTTGGTAAGATTAATGATGACATATTAGTTTATATGTATGAAGAATGGTTTGAAAAACTTGCTTGTAAGTTAAAAATTGCTCATGTTCACCAAACTAAAAATTCTATTGAAATTGTTTTTCCACCGTTTGTTGTGGAAAAACTAGATACTGAAGAGATTTTTATGGATGCTTTTCATGTATCTAATATGTTCCGCTTTGTTAGTAGAGGAAATAATTTAGTTATTGTTTTAGATATTATTCGATTAGAGAAACATCCTATATTTTATTTGGTTTCTTTATTAAATAAAATCTATGAAAAGTTTGGAAAGTCTATTGACTAATACCATTCTGCTTGTTAAATTATAGATACTAGGAGAATGGTATATGGATGAAGATATGATACAAAAAATTCGAAATCAACATTTAGATAGTTATCGGAATACTATTTTAGATTTAATTTCTAATAATACTGGGGTATTAATAGAGGATATTTCTACTTTATTTGAAAAACCTCCGTTGGATTCAATGGATATCATTTTAAATAAATTTCTTAGTGAGGCAAAGAGAAATCATTTGGTTTTCAACGCTGATGGACTTAGTCAATTATTGAAAAATTATCGTGAAAGTATAAAAGCGTGTTTTCCAAAGATAGAAAGTCTTAGAGCAAATACTTTGTCTTCTAAAGTGAAACATTTTACTTTTCTTGAGGATAGTGATGTATTTGTTTTATATAAGAAAGATTTTACTTCTATTGATAGGGATATGAAAAAAATATTAAAAGAACAAATGGAAGTTTCTTTTACGGATCATTTAATTAATAATATTTCTATTATTTTTCAAGATTCTATTGAAGAAGAGGTAAAAAATAAGATTATTGATGCGATTAGTAAATTTATGAAGAAAGATTATCAAAAACAAATTATGGATAGTTTTGATATTAAAGTGTTTGTGAAAGATAATACTCTTATGAATTCTGTGAAGGAACAATCTGATCGATATTTATTCACAATTCAGAATTCAAGATTATTAAATCCGCTTGAATAATATTGCATCTTCAAAATAGGTGTGTTACAATATGCTATATTTGTGATTTAGTGATGAAGGAAAGAGCCTTATGTATATTACTATTTTAGAGAGACCTGTTAGGTGAAAGTGGTCATAGTTGAAGTAGGGAATATGAATCTGGAACTAAAACGTTTATTTCACGTTACGAAATCAAGTGTATGATAAAATCATAAACTAAGGTGGTACCGCGGGTTTTCCCGTCCTTAGATTTATGATTTTTTTATTTTTAGGAGGGATTAAAATGGATAAGAAAAAATATTATATTTCAACAGCAATTGCTTATACTTCTGGAAAGCCTCATATTGGTAATACTTATGAGATTGTTTTAGCTGATGCGATTGCTAGATTTAAAAGATTACAAGGATATGATGTATATTTCCAAACTGGTACAGACGAACATGGAGAAAAAATTGAATTAAAAGCAAAAGATGAAGGAAAAGAACCACAAGCGTTTGTAGATGAGAAAGCAGCTGAAATTAAACGTATTTGGGATATTATGAATACTAGTTATGATCGTTTTGTTAGAACAACAGATAAACGTCATGAAGAAGTAGTTCAACATATCTTTAAATATATGTTTGATAAAGGAGATATTTATCTAGGAAAGTATGAAGGATGGTATTGTACTCCTGATGAGTCATTCTGGACAGATACTCAAGTTGTTAAAAATGAAGATGGAACAGTAGTATGTCCTGATTGTGGAAGAGAAGTTGAAAAGAAAAGTGAAGAAGCTTATTTCTTTAAACTAAGTAAATATCAAAAACAATTAGAAGAATATATTGAATCTCATCCTGAATTTATTCAACCAGTAGCTCGTAAGCATGAAATGATTAATAACTTTATTAAGCCTGGATTACAAGATTTATGTGTATCAAGAACATCTTTTAAATGGGGAATTCCTGTTGATTTTGATCCTAAGCATGTTGTTTATGTATGGCTTGATGCTTTATCAAACTATATTACGAATATTGGATATGATGTTGATGGAGGAGACGAAGAATTTGCTTATAAATGGCCTGCTGATTTGCATTTAATTGGTAAAGATATTATTCGTTTCCATACTATTTATTGGCCATGTTTCTTAATGAGTTTAAATGTACCATTACCAAAACAAGTATTTGGTCATCCTTGGTTAATTATGAGTGATGGTAAAATGAGTAAGTCTAGGGGAAATGTTATTTATGCAGATGACTTAGCAGAGGAATTTGGAGTAGATGCAGTTCGTTATTACTTCTTACATGAAATGCCTTTTGCAAGTGATGGAGTATTTACTAGAGATTTATTAATTGAGAGAATTAATGGAGATCTCGCTAATATTTTGGGTAATTTAGTTCAAAGAACTATTTCAATGGGAAATAAATATTTTGAAGGAAAGATTTCAAATAAGAAAGTAGAAGATTCTGTAGATAAAGAGTTTATTTCTAATATTCGTTCTCTAGAAGCTAGAGTTACTGAGAAAATGGACGCTTTACAAATTAGTGATGCAATTACAGAGATATTTAATTTACTTCGTGCAAGTAATAAGTATATTGATGATACAACTCCATGGGTTTTAGCAAAAGATGAGAATCTAAAAGATAGACTTGAAACAGTTTTATACAACTTATTAGAAGCTATTCGAGTAAGTGCTGTATTCTTAGAGCCTTTCTTGCCATCTACTAGTGAAAAAATCTTAGAACAAATAAATCAAGAATGTAAGGATTTTGATTATAATGATCATAATTCCTATGAATTAGGTACTCCTAGTCCATTATTTATGAGAATTGATACTACAAAAGAATAAGATTAATCTTATTCTTTTTTTATGTTATAATTCATTGTAGGAAATGATTTGGAGGGATAATATGTATATTGATACACATTGCCATTTATCAAAAGAAGATTACGATGATATTGATTCTATTATAGAAGAAAATAGAAAAGCTGGAATTGATAAGATTATTATTTCTGGATGTACTAGAGATACTATTAAAGAGTCAATTGCTTTAGCAAATCAATATCCTGATGTATTTGTTACGATTGGGTTTCATCCTAGTGAAGCATCTATTACTACAATTAGTGATCTTGCTTTTATGGAAGAATTATTATCCCACATAAAAGTTGTTGGTATTGGAGAAATTGGATTGGATTATCATTATGGAAAAGATGATATGGAAAAGCAGAAAGAGATATTTAGAAGACAAATGGAAATTGCTGAAAAACATCATTTACCTGTAGTGATTCATAGTAGAGATGCAACGGAAGATACTATTGAAATACTAAAAGAATTTCCAAATGTTAAGGGTGATATTCATTGTTTTAGTGGAAGTGCTGAGACAGCAATGATTTATAAGAAAATGGGATATGTGATTGGTATCGGTGGAGTAGTTACTTTTAAGAATAGTAATCTATTTCGAGCAGTAGAAGCTATTGGATTAGAGTCTATTGTATTAGAAACAGATGCTCCATATCTTGCTCCAGAACCTTTTAGAGGTCAAAAAAACTCATCAAAATATGTACCTTATATTGCTAAAAGAGTTTCTGAAATACTAAATATAGAAGTTAATGAAGTTGCTGAAGCTACTACTAAAAATGCAGTTAGCTTGTTTGACTTGAAGTAGAAATTATGATATCTTTAAAGTGATAATAGGGAGGGAGAACAATATGAATTCAACGTTTAAAAAACATGTTAAATTAGCTCTATTGATTGTTTGTGTTGCTTTTGTATTTGTAGGTATTTATTTCCTTTTCTTTTATCAGAAAAAAGAAACTATTAATAATCAAAAATATTTATCTGTTCAATTTAATACTTCTGATGTAATATTAATTAAGAATACTCTTCCGGTATCTGATCAAATCGGTAAGACTTTTGATGGAGAGGGTACAGAGAATGGTATTCAGGGTTATTTAGAGTTTTCTGTTAAGAATAAAAAAGAGGATTCTATTTCCTATGATATTATTCTTACGGAACAAGCTACAAAAGAGGATAGAATTAAAGATAGTTATATTAAAATGTATTTAACTGATAATCAGGATAATCCTTTAGAAGGATTTGAACGTAGTTATATTCCAACATTTTATGATTTTTATTATTTAACGGATAAACCTTCTAGTAAATTACTATTGGAAGACTCTTTAGAAAAAGGAGAAACTAAGGTTTATCGTTTAAGAGTTTGGTTATCTGATAAATATTCTTTATCATTTGAGCCAGAAGAATTTGCTTTTGATGTTGATGTTCTTGCAAAATAGGAGGATTTATGGAGAAGAAAAGGGAATTAACAAAAAATTTTTGGATTACATGGATTTTAATCTTTTTATTTTTAATTATTGCTTCTGCAGTAGGATTTGGATTGTTTTCTAATCGTGAGGAAGAAGTTATTGTAAATGATGAAAATGGTGGAGATGTCGTTTTGAATTATTCTAGCGATTTTCCAGGAATAATTATTAAGAATGCTGTTCCTACAACAGATGCTGTTGGAATGAAAAAAATGGAAGATGGCGATTACTTTGATTTTTCAGTAGAAACTATTCTTGATAATGCGAGATCTGTTGAATATGAACTATCATTAGTAAAAGACAAAAAACTATCTAATATTCCTGATGATGATATTCGTATTTATTTAGAAAAAGAAAATAGTGGTACTTATTCTGCTGTATTTGAACCAAAAGGATTTACTCCTTTAAAAAAGGATAGTAAATATGGTTCAAAAACCGGAGATATGGTTTTAACAAAAGAAAAGAAAACTAGAAAAAGTACTGATTTATATAGACTTCGTATATGGTTGAGAGATCAAAGTACTGTGGTAAATGGAAACTATAGTGTTGAAGTTGTAGTATCTGGAATATCAAAATAAAGAAGTGTAAAGTAACTTCTTTTTTTTTGGAAAAACTTCTTTTTTTCAAAATCTCAGTATTATAATTAAAGTATAGTAGGAGGGATTTTATGGAAGATACAGTTCAAGAAACGACGTCTATTTTTTATACGTTAATGTATTTTTCACGTTTTCTTCTACGTGCTTTTTTAATTGCATTACTATGTTTAATGATAGGTTTTTCCTTGATCTTTTTAATTTATTTTGGAGATTTATTTATTAATTTTACGATGGGTAATCATAAAACTCCTTTGTTTGGTGCTTATGTGATTGCATCTCCTAGTATGGCTCCAACAATAGATACAAAAGATGCTATTGTGATTAAAAGAGTAGATCATGATAATTATGATATTGGAGATATTATTACTTTTGCTGCTGCAGATTCTAAATTAGTTACTCATCGAATAGTAGATAAAGAGTCTGTGGGTATGGAAAGTTCTACTTATATTACAAAGGGAGATAATAATTTAGTGGAAGATTCTTCTTCTGTTAGTACTTCTTCTATTTATGGAAAAGTATTATTCCGTGTACCTAAAATTGGATACATTCAAGATTTTTTTGCAAAGCCATCTAATTACTTTATTTGTATCTTAGTACCGGCTATTTTATTTGTAATATATGAGGTTATTCGTATCTTTGTATTATTAAAACAAAAGAAAGCTTATTAATGCTTTCTTTTTTTTATTTTGTAATTTATAATAGGTGACAGTTGGTGATAATATGGAAAAATACAATGTGAAATTTAAGAAAAGATTTGGTCAAAACTTTTTGAAGGATTCTAGTGTTGTGAAACGTATTGCTGATGTTAGTGGGGTAGATCAAGATTCTCTTGTAATTGAAGTTGGTCCAGGAGGAGCGATTTTAACAAAAGAGTTAGCAACTCGTGCTAAAAATGTTCTTGCTTATGAAATTGATACTGAGTTAATGGATGAGCTATCTCAAAAATTAATAGATTATGATAATGTGGAGATTTTATTTCAAGACTTTTTGACTGCTGATATTGAAAGTGATATTGATCATTATTCTTATAAAAAATTGTATTTTGTAAGTAATGTTCCATACTATATTACGACACCAATTATTATGAAATTAATTGAATCTAGATTACCTTTTCAAAAGATCGTTATGATGGTTCAAAAAGAAGTAGGAGAAAGATTTACTGCTTCCTATGGTAATCGTGAATATGGATCTATTACTGTTTTATTAAATTATTATTATGAAATGAAGAAAGAATTTAATGTTTCTCGTAAACAGTTTATTCCTGAACCAAATGTAGATAGTGTTATTATTTCCTTTACAGAAAGGGAAGATAAACCTTTCTTAAAAGATCCGATTTTCTTTGAAAAAATATTACGTGATAGTTTTCAATTTAAAAGAAAGAATATTCGTAATAATTTAAAAAATTATGATTTAAAAATTGTAACGGAAGTCCTTGAAAAATATGGTTTTGATCTAAATGCTAGAGCAGAAATGTTCAGTGTAGATATTTTTGTTGATTTGGCAAATGCTTTGTATCATTAAAAAATATTATCTTGTTCACAAAATTATTGCATTTTCTTTGATATTATTATAAAATGGTCTTAGAAGTGGTTACGCTTTAAGAGGGAGGAATGTTCTTATGAAGATTACATCAGTAAATGTACG
>JAEEGL015418473.1_pt1 | contig 19866 bp, 20 predicted proteins | sample 9134231 | NCBI WGS metagenome assembly JAEEGL01 (sample SAMN16246548, study PRJNA631951) | gut metagenome | biome: gut microbiome; feature: rumen; material: fiber-attached | host: Bos | place: Iran: Karaj | collected 2018-10 | reverse complement strand
CTTTATAAAACACTTTTATGCTAATGCCGCATTAATTGGCGCTATAGTATGTGTTATTTTATGGAATATTGTAGGAAGTCTTGCTGCTATGCTTATAAGTGCATCCATTATCTTTATTTTAAGAGTTTTAGCTGCTCACTTTCATTGGAGTTTACCTAAAGCATAAAATATAAAAATAGAAAAGTTTTATCTTTTCTATTTTTTTGTTATAATGACAATGGTGATAATATGAATAAATATGAAGAATTAGCAAGAAAGATACATAAAGAGGGACATTTATGTTCATATGCCGTTTATCATGCTTTTTGTGATGATTACGATATTAAAGAAGATTTTCCAGCACCTCGTAGTATTGATGGTAAATGTGGTGTTTTATTAACTTGTCAAAAGATTTTAAAAGATTTAGGAAAAGAAGATTTAATCCCTATCTATGAAGAAAAGTTTATTCAAGAATTTAAATATACTAAATGTTTAGATTTAATAAAAAATGGAAGAGTTTGTAATGATAATATTGGAATAGGTTCAAGAATATTAAGTGAAATGTTAGAAGATAATAAATAGAATAAAAGAGGTATAAAATGAATCAAGCTGTTAAATTATTTGTTTCTAGTATGGTTATTGTTATTTTCCTTGTAATAATTGGTACTTTTTTTTACATGACTAAAATATTTAATCAAATTGGAGATTATCATAAGAATGTCTTAAGTAATAAAGAAATTATGGAAAAAGAGGTTGAATATACGCAAAATATTAATATTAATTTTAATGTTGCTAATGTAAGATTAGATACAAGTGATGATAATAATATTCATGTTAAACTATTCTCTGATAATCCTGATAATTATAAGGTTGAATTAGAAGATAATGTTTTAAACATTTCTTTAAACGTAAAAGAAAAGAAAAATATATTTAAAACAGATCATCTTTCTTTAATTTCTGTTGAATTACCAAGTGATAGTGAAAGTAATATTACAATTAAAGGTAATGTAGGAGATGTCTATTTTGAAGAGTTTCCTAAAGCTTACGCTAATCTAGATTTAGATGTTAGTGATGTTACCATAAGAGACATTAGTGAAGTTAAAGCCAAAGTAAATGTGGGTGATATTAATCTTTATAAAGTTAATAATGCTTTAGATATTAATTTAGATGCTGGTGATGTAATTATTGGTGAAATAACATTAGATAAAGATTCATCTATTAAAGTTAATTTAGGTGATGTTATGATTGATAAAAATAGAGATTTCAAGATTGATGCTAAGACAAAAATGGGAAATATTAATGTAAGTGGTAGTAATAATGATTCAGATATTACTTTATTGATAGATGTTGATGCAGGAGATATTGATGTATTTAATATAAAAGATTCTTATGAAAAAATAAGTGATATCGAAGTTTTTCAACGAATTAAATTAGAAGAAGTAGCAAATATTGAAATTACGAAATACACAGAAGCAGGTAAGGAAACAAAAACATATACAAGTAATGAAGATATTTTCTATTACTATAATATGATTGGTAATACCAAGTTAGGTGAGAAGACTGAAGAATCTTGTGAAGATAATACTACAATATATACTTTTAATGAAAAAGATACAGGTAAAGTAACTTTTGAATTTGAATGTAATAATTATCTTTATAACGGTTATAAATTAAAAGTAGTTGAATAGTTTACGTAATAATTTTATTAAAATAAAAGAATTATTAAAAAATAATTCTTTTTTATGTTATTCTATATAGTAGGAGATGATATAAATGAATGAAAGTAATTTTAACAATGTTTCAATTGAACCAAAGAAAAAAAATAATGTTATGGTAATAGGAGTTATCTTAATAGCTTTAATAGTATGTGGTATAGGAGGATATTTTATCTTTGCGTCTAAAGATAGTAGTAGCGGTACACCAGAAACTCCAGAGAAACCAACTGATAAAAAAGAAGAAGATTATGCTTCTAAATATGAAGGTATATATTTAGCTAAAGAAACTAAAATGTATATTCATAAAAAAAGTAATAATTCATTTTATTATGTAATTGGTGGTAACTTCATCGGAACTGCAACCGTTAATGGTGAAATGGCTAAAGAAGATAATCATTTTGATGATTATTTCGAATTTAAATTAGTTGAAAATGGAATTGAACTAATTTACCATCCAAAAGAAGAAAATGGTACTGTAGCTGCTGATACAGGACTATATAATAAAGTAGCAGAATACTCTAAAGAGAATGTTTATAAAGAAGCTGTAGGTGATCCTAAATATTTAGAAGAATCAAAATATAGTGGTATCTATAAAGGCGGAGATTATACTCTATATGTTTATCAAATAAATGATAAAGAAGTTCAAGTTGATTTAGATAATAAAGAAATAAGCTTTAGTGAAAAATTCACAATCAAGAGTGATACTTTATTAACATCTGATTCATTCTTTAAAGAAGGCGAAGTTGAATACGAATTAGTATTTAAAGATAAAACATTTACTTTAAAATGTCATGAAGAAGTCTTTGGATTTGATGAAGATACTAAAAAACTTGCTTTAGAATATACTTTTGAAAAAGCTTTAACACAAGATGAGATATTAAATAAATTTTATAAAGAATACTAATTAGGAGGTTATTATGGACAATAAACCTAAAGAAATAATGTTCGCATATAATAACATTAATAACGTATTTGATGTAGTAAAAAGAGCAGCTGATAGAATAGGAGTTAAAGTTCTTAATGAAGATATTAACACTTTTACCATTGAATTAGAAGGTAAAGGTGGAATGTTTAGTAAAGGTGATCCTATAACAATTACCTTAGAAAAAGTTAAAGATCTTCAAACAAAGATATATTTTGATGATCATTCTTCAAAAGGTACATTATCATCTAAAAATGATACAATTGAAAGAATGAAAATGATGGTAGACCAATTATTACCAAAAATGAAAATGCCAGATGAATCAAATGAAACTAATAATGAGATGAATGCTAACAATCAAGTTCCTGATTATACAATTGGTAATAATATTCAACAAGCTGTTTATAGTACTGAACCAATGGATAACTATAATAATCAAATTCCTGATTATCAAAATCAACAAATGGTTCCTGAACAAGGTATGTATCAAAATCAACAAATGGTTCCTGAACAAGGTATGTATCAAGACCCAAATATGGCAAATTATATGCCAGATGCTAGTTATCAATCAATGGATAACTATAATAACCAAATTCCTGATTATCAAAATCAACAAATGATGCCTGAACAAGATATGTATCAAAATCAACAAGGAATGATATCTGAGCAAGGTATGTATCAAGACCCAAATATGGCAAATTATATGCCAGATGCTAGTTATCAACAAATGCCTATGGATAATCCTCAAGTAAATCAACAACAAGTTTCTGCTGATCCAAATCAAGGAAGTGATCCTGTTAACGATTTAATGATGGGAAAATTTGGTGGTAGTGAACCAAAGTCTATTAATAATTCCACTGCTCAAAGTAGTGAGAAAAAAAATAGTGATCCATTACTTGATTTTATGACTAATATGAATGTATAAAAAAAGTATTGAAATTCAATACTTTTTTTATTGATATTTTAATACTTCTAAAATTAAATTATCTTTTTTGGTATTTGCAATAATCTTATTAAATCTAAATTTACCAATCTTTCTTATAGAAAAAGTATCGTTTTCTTTAATAAGTTTATCAGGATCTTTTAATATTTCATAATTATATACAACTTGTTTATCTTTTATTAAATCCTTAACTGTATCTCTATTCGTTTTTATTGTTCTAGCAATAACACTATCTAGTCTTAAACTTGATGTTATTACTTTTAAATATTCAAATTTTGGTACATAGTCATCCATTGTACTTAAATCTACTTCATTAAGTTTAATATTGACGTTACTTATTTTCTTTAATTCACTTTCAAAATAATAGCGATAGTTTTCTAAAACATAAACATAATAATGATCTTTATTTATTACAATATCTCCAAATAAATTATCTTCTATTTTTAAACTATATAAACTTCCCATAATATCTTGATGTCTTAATTCAGTGGGTGTTATTATTTCAAATAAAACGACCTCAGGAAATCTATTTTTATATAAAATATTTTTTTCACTATAAGGATATGGTTTATAAACTTCATAACTATTTTTTTTAAGATGTCTTGTAACTTCATCAAGTTCATTAGGTTTAAGAAAGAAAGTATGACCATAACTATTTAATTTATTAATAGTTTTTTCAACAAGATACATAAAATCACCAAAAATATTTTATCATATAAAAAACAAAAATAAATGATATACTTATAATAGAGGTGCTTATGGAAAATAAATCAAATTCAATTAAATCGATTTTTTTATTTATATGTATTATTGGTGTAGTTTTATTTTTGGCCTTTGATGGACTATCTTTATTTAGTAAGAAGATTCCTGAAGATGATCCAATAATCGAAACAAAGATAACCATAAATTTTAGTTTGAAAGGTAATAAAGAAATAAGTATCGCTAGAGGATCAACGTATACTGACCCTGGTTTTAAAGCTATTGGTAGTGATGGTAAAGACTATAGTGATAATGTAACAGTAAGTGGTAACGTTGATACTAATAAAGTTGGTAGATATATTATTACATATACTTTAAGTGTTCCTAATAATAATAAAAAATTAACAAGAACTGTTAATGTTGTTAATAAAGATGTACCTGTTACTTCAATAAAAACTAGTAAAGATAATTATTCTATTGAAGTTGGTGAATTAGTTGTTATTAAAGCAACTGTTGAACCAAAGAACGCAACTAATAAGAATTTAAAATGGTCTAGTAGTAATAATAATATTGTAAAAGTATCTAATGGTAGAATTCAAGGTGTTAATAAAGGTACAGCCAATATTATTATTAAAGATAGTTCAGGTAAGGTATCTAAGACTGTTAAAGTAACAGTTAAAGAAAAGGTAACTATTACTTTTGCTTTAAAAGGTAATAAAAATATAACTTTAACTGTTGGTACAAGATTTACTGATCCAGGATTTAAAGCTACTGGTAGTGATGGCAAAGATTATAGTAGTAATGTTTCTATTAGTGGTAATGTTGATACAAATAAAGTAGGTAAATATACACTAACTTATAAATTAAAAGTTGGTTCTACTGAAAAGAAGTTAACAAGAACGATTAATGTTGTTGAAAATAATATTCCTGTTACAGCAATTAAGACTGATAAAGATAGTTATTCTGTATACATTGGTAATTCTATCCTTGTTAAAACTACAATTGAACCTAGTAATGCAACTAATAAAACACTTACATGGACAAGTAGTGATCCAAGTATTGCAACAGTATCAAATGGTAGTGTTAAAGGATTAAAAGCAGGTACTGTAACAATAAAAATAGAAGATAGTACGAAGAAAGTATCAAAAGAAGTAAAAGTTACTGTTAAAAAGAAACCAGTAGCTTCAACAACGGAAAAGATTCATTTTATTAAACAAAGTGTTAGTACTACAGCAGCAGGAGATGCAATTCTTCTTGAATCTAATGGGCATTTTTCAATGATTGATACCGGTTTGAGTGATGCTACTGATCAAAAATATGTATATGATTATTTAAAAAGTGTTGGTGTAAAAAAATTAGATTTTGTTTTAATTACGCATAATCACAATGATCATATTGGTGGTTTTGTTTATTTAGCAGATAAACTACCAGTTGGAAAACTATATATTAAAACATATTTAGGTAAAGATTCTAAGTCAAGTACAAATAAAACAAGATATAATAATGCAATTAATAAAGCTAATGAAAAAAAGATTCCAATAACATATATTGATAAAAGTTTTACTGATGGAAAAGGTTTTGTTTTCCAAGATATGACAATTAATCTATATAATACCAGTCAAGTAATTCACGATAATGAAAATGGTAATACAGTATTAGAATTTGTAAAAACAAACGGATACCGAATTCTATTAACAGGTGACTTTTATAGTTATTCTGATAATGTAGCCTATATGTTAAATTTATCTAAGAAAAGTGAATTCCAAAATCTTGATATTTTAAAAATACCACATCATGGCTATGGTTCATGTGCTTTTAAAAATAGTAAGAAAGCTGCTAATAATATGAATCCTAAATATTTAATAATTACTGGTGGTGCTAAAGTGTGTGACGGTGTCTTTAGTAGTAAGATACCAAGATATTATGTTAAGAGTTCATCAAAGAATGCTGTCGTTGTAACATTAGGAAGTAGTATCAAGATATCAAGTTAGTGTTTGTTGACAAATAAGGAAAAAATGATATAATATTCTCATAAATCTTTGATGAAGAGAAGTAATATTAATAAACTTATAAGCGAGTTAGATATGGTGGGAGCTAACAAAGAAATATTAATATGAATAACACTTCGGAGAGCTTATACGAATTAAGTAGTACAAGCCGGATGTTGCCGTTATAACAACTAAGGTTTTTTGACCGGAGAGATTACGTTAGTAATAATTAGGGTGGTACCGCGAACTATAGAGTCATTCGTCCCTTTGTGGAAGATGACTCTTTTTATATTTTTAGGAGGATTTTATGGATGTAAAAGAAATTTACGAGAAAACTAAAAAAATGATGGGTAAAGAAGTTACTTTATCCGGATGGGTTCGTAACCATCGTAAACAAAAAGAATTTGGTTTTATTGATTTTTCCGATGGAACTTGTTTTAAACATGTTCAATTAGTTTATACAGATAAGTTAGATGACTTTGATGAAATAACAAAAATCAAAATAGGTTCTAGTATTGAAGTAGTTGGTACAGTTATTGAATCAGAAGGCGCTGGTCAAGATTTTGAAATAAGTGTTAAAAAGATTAAACTTCTTGGTGATTGTCCTGATGAATATCCAATACAACCTAAAAGACATACTAGAGAATTTTTAAGAGATGAGGCTTATTTAAGACCACGTACAAATCTTTTCCAAGCGGTATTTAGAGTACGTAGTGTGGCTGCTATGGCCATTCATACTTATTTTCAAGAACATGGATACGTTTATTTTCATGCTCCACTAATTACAGCAAGTGACTGTGAAGGTGCTGGTCAAATGTTCCAAGTTACTACTTTGGATTTAAATAGAATCGCTAAAAGTGGCAAAGTTGATTATTCTAAAGATTTCTTTGGAAAGAGTGCTGGATTAACAGTATCAGGACAACTTGAAGCAGAAACTTTTGCTCTAGCTTATAAGAAAACTTATACTTTTGGACCTACATTTAGAGCTGAAAACTCAAATACTAAGACACATGCTAGTGAATTTTGGATGATAGAACCAGAAATTGCTTTCTGTGATTTAGAGCAAGATATGGATATCATGGAAGATATGCTTAAATATATTGTTAAGTATGTTCTTGATAAATGTCCTGATGAAATGGCTTTCTTTGATTCTTTTGTTGAAAAGGGATTACTTGATAAATTAAAGAAATTATTAAAGAGTAAATTTACAAGAATAAGTCATCATGATGTTATTAAGATTTTAAAAGAAGCCGATGTTAAATGGGAATTTGCTCCTGAATATGGTGAAGATATTGCTAAAGAACATGAAAAATATATTACAGAATACTTTAATGGGCCAGTATTTATTAAAGATTGGCCAAAAGATATTAAAGCCTTCTATATGAAACAAAATGATGATGGTGAAACTGTTGCAGCAGTAGACCTTGAAGTACCAGGAGCAGGTGAACTAATTGGTGGATCACAACGTGAAGAAGATTATGATAAGTTAGTTCGTCGTATGGAAGAACTTGGTATGGAAAAAGAATCTATGGAATGGTACCTAAATCTTCGTCGTTTTGGAGGATGTGTTCATTCCGGATTTGGTATGGGATTTGAAAGATTACTTATTTATCTAACAGGTGTTGAGAATATAAGAGATGTTATTCCTTACCCAAGAACACCAGGTAACTGTGAATATTAAGATATAGGAAACTATATCTTTTTTTTATGTAATAATTTATAATTAAATTGGTGATAGTATGACTCTATTTAGATTAAGAAGGAAAAAGTTAATTAAAGTATTTGATAAATATAGTAAAAAGATTTTTGATTCTAAGAAATTATCTGGAAAAGATTATCAAGTATTATTTTATAAATTAATTAATGTTATAAAATCTCGTAAGTATAATAGTGATATTCAATTTGATCCAAGAGGAAGAAGAAACTTCTTAAAAGAAGAAATCATTGATTATTTAAAAAATGGCAAATATAAAGAAGCTTTAGGGGACTTAAAAGAATATATTTATGATCAAAGTTATTGTTATCGAGATGTTAGCGCTTATAGTTCTCTTGAAGAAGCATCTAAAGCTCAAGAATATAATTTAATTTATAATAGAAAAGGTTATATTTGTAGAGAGGATAAAGATATTATTCTAATAATAATTGAACTGTTTAGATATTATTTAAAAATAAATTGAATTGTTTAAATATAATTGCTATAATTAAGTAGAATAGGAGAGTTTATGAAAGATAAAGAGGAAGAGAAAATCAAAGAAGTTAATTCTCGTACAGTAAGAAGAAAAATTAAAAGAGGAGATGTTGGTAAAGCAGCAGTAAATGGAAAAACTGTTGTTTTAAAAAAGAAACCAATTCCTAAAGAAGAAGTTAAAAAAGTAGTTAAAGAAGAAAAGAAAATTGAACCAAAGAAAGAAGAAGTAAAAAAGAAAGTAGAATATCCTAAAAATAAAAATAATAAAGCTCCATATGTATTCTTCACAGTAGTTAGTATTTTATATTTTGCGATATCAATTTGTTTAATAGGATATGCTTCATATAAAGCTATTGCTGTAGCAAGAGCATGCAAGAATAGTACTATTGATACTTTTGTTACAGAAAAAATGTTAAATGATAGAGTGGTATTCAATGAAGATAATGTTACAATCTATGAAGAAAATCATGTTGGCAATAAACAAGTTATTAGTTATTACTTTATAGTATTAACAACATTTGTAATTACATCATTCATTCTCGCTGTTATCTTTTCTTATCTATCAGAATACTTCACTGATAAAAGGTTTAATGATCCATTTAAAGATGATAGTATCAAATATATGAAGAAATGTGCTTATTTAGCAGTATCAATCCTATGTGTTTCAACATTAAGTGCAGTTTTACAAAAAATCTTATCACCATTTAATATCTCAGTAGTAGCAATTGAATCAGTATTTGTAATTGCTGTTGCAACAATATGTGGTTATATTATTATTGAAAGAGGAAACGAAATAACAAAAGAATAGATTTTTCTATTCTTTTTTTTATTATTTACGTATAAATTTGACTACTATTATTTTTTGTTTTATACTTAAAGTGTAATAAGTGTAGGAGGTTAGCAAAATATGGAGCGAAAAATAACTGAAGAATTTCTAAAATGGAAAAGAGATAGTATTACAAAACCTTTTTGCCTTTATGGAGCAAGACAAGTAGGAAAGACATACTCATCTATTGAGTTTGGTAGAAAGTATTATAAGAATATAGCCTATTTTGATACATACAATAATAGTGAACTACATGATATTATGATGCAAGAAAAAGTAGTAGATAGATTAATTACAAAATTATCACTGCTTGCTAGTGAAACCATTTTTAAAGATGATACTTTAATCATTTTTGATAATGTAACAGATATGAATTATCTTAAGGCCTTAAAAATATTTTGTTATCCTGATAATCAATATCATGTTATCGCAATAACCAATAATCGTGATGAAATGGTTAAGTCTCGTGTTGAAGATATTTATTATCGACCTATGTTTGAAATGGATTTTGAAGAATTTTTAATAAACAGTGATAAGAAACAATTAATCGATTTTATTAAAGATAGTTATGATACAGGTAAACCAATGCCTTTTCATCAGATGGCTATTGATGCCTACAATGATTATTTAATTACAGGTGGTTTCCCAGAAGTTGTTAATGCTTATTTAGAATCTAATGACGAATTATTAATTGAAGGAATTAAAAAGAAAATAATTGATATATATGAAATTGAATACGCTAAACTTGATTTAGATAGTTTTAATCGTAGTCTAGAAATACTTAGTAGTATTCCCGAACAATTAAAGAAAGATAATAAGAAATTCCAATATGGAGTTATTAAAAAAGGTGGAAGAAGTAAAGAATATGATGATGTTATTAACTTACTTGCAAGTAATAATATTGTAAGTAGAAGTTATCGTATAACAGATGTTAAAAGTCCCCTTGTTACTAATAAAGATAGTGATTGTTTTAAGGTATATTATAATGATGTAGGACTACTATATACTTTATTACATATGAATAGAGCTAAATTAATGAATAATGATGATTTAAGAAGAATCTTAATAGAAAATAATGTTGCTAATATGATATCTAATTGGGGATATAGTCTATATTATTATCAATCAGAAGGAAAAGCTGAAGTATCTTTTGTAATTCAAAATAGAAATGGTAAAATCATACCTATTGAAGTAGTTAATAAAAGACTTACTAAAGCTAAATCATTATCTTTACTATTATCAAAGTTTGATATAAATGATTCATATCGTATTACTGAAGAGAATTTTGGTAAAAAGAAAAATGTCTACTCAGTACCTGTTTATGCAATCTTTTGTTTAAATTTAAGATAGTATGATATAATTACTTTGGTGATTAAATGAAAAAAAATGATTTTAAATATATTATTGCATTTATGATATTTCTAGCAATAATTATATTAATATTTAAATTTATAGCATGGTTACTACCATATGCTTTAGTGCTTCTTGGTGTATATCTTGTATATGTCTTTATTATTAAAGTTAAAGATCGTAGTATTGAGTTAAGTAATAAAGAAGATAAAAATAATAATAAAAACAAAGATATAAAAGAAGCTGAAATTGTAAAAGAGAAAAATAACTAAAATAGGCTTAGCCTATTTTTTAGTAGAGGTTAATATGTGTGGATTCGTAGGTTTTTGTGATAAAAAAGAAAAAAAAGAAAAAGATAAATTAATCAAAAAGATGGCAGAACGTATTATTCATCGTGGGCCAGATAGTGATGGTTATTATACTGATAATAATATTGCTTTAGGTTTCAGAAGATTATCTATTATCGATTTATCTGGTGGAGATCAACCAATCTTTAATGAAAAACATGATAAAGTAATTGTTTTTAATGGAGAAGTATATAATTATCGAGAGTTAAGACAAGATTTATTAGAAAAAGGACATAAATTTAGTACAACTAGTGATACTGAAGTAGTACTTCATGGATATGAAGAATATGGTGAAGACTTATTTAATATGTTACGTGGCATGTATGCTTTTGTTATTTATGATATTAAAAAGAATGAACTAATTGGTGTACGTGATATCTTTGGTATTAAACCATTCTATTATTATAAAGATGATAAAGAATTTATGTTTGGAAGTGAGATTAAGTCATTTCTTGATCATCCAAACTTTGTTAAAGAATTAAATAAAGAAGCATTAGAACCATATCTATGTTTTCAATCTAGTGTTTTAAATGAAACATTCTTTAAAAATGTTTATAAGTTAAAACCAGGTCATTTCTTAAAATATAATAAAGATGGTTTAAAGATAACTGAATATCATAGTCTTGATTATAGTAAAGAAAATGATAGTTTCAAAAATTATCAAGATAAAGTTCGAAGAACCTTAGAGGATTCTATTAAATATCATCAAATTAGTGATGTAGAAGTTGGATCTTACTTATCTGGTGGTGTTGATTCTAGTTACGTTGTATCGAAGTTTCTACCAGATAAAACCTTTACCGTTGGTTTTGATTACAATGGTTTTAATGAAACAACTTATTCTAAAGAGTTATCTGATATGTTAAATATTAATAATTATGCAAAATTAGTTACGGCTGATGAATTCTTTAAGACGTTACCAACTGTTGAGTATCATGCTGATGAACCACATGCTAATCTTACAATGGTACCATTATATTACTTATCAAAACTTGCAAGAGAACAAGTTAAAGTAGTATTATCAGGAGAAGGCTCTGATGAGATGTTTGGTGGATATAATGAATATAATGTTCCTAAAATGGAAAAGTTATATTTACATCTACCATTATTCTTAAGAAAGTTTAATGCAAGTATTGCTAAAAAATTACCAAAGTTTCCTGGTAAGAATACCATAATTAAAGATAGTAATAATATTGAAAATAGATATTTTAGTCGTGTTAATATTATGAGTACAGATGAAGCTAATAGTTTGCTTACAAAAGAATATCAATCTAATTTAACACCAGCTAAGATTGTAAAACCATATTATGATAAAGTTAAAGGACAACCTGAAGTATTAAAGAAGATGTATATTGATACTCATTTTTGGCTTCCAAATGATATTTTACTTAAAGCTGATAAAATGAGTATGGCTAATTCTATTGAACTTCGTGTACCATTTCTTGATCGTGAAGTATGGAATTTATCAAAGGTACTTCCAACTAAATATATGGTTAGAAAAGGACAAACAAAGTATATCTTTAGAACTATTGCGCATGAATCTCTTCCAGAAGAATGGGCTAAAAGAAGAAAATTAGGTTTTCCAGTACCATTTAATACTTGGTTAAAAGAAGATAAATATTATAAAAAAGTTAAAGAACAATTTAATAAAGACTATGTTTCTCTATTCTTTGACTTAGATAAAATTAATAAGATGTTAGATGACCATCATAATGATGTAAAACCTAATACTAGAAAGATATTTACGATTTATTGCTTCCTATTATGGTATGAAAGATACTTTATACTTGAAAAGTAAATAGGTTTGTGATATAATCTATCACGGTGATTGAGATGATATTTTATAAAATTTATTTAATCAACAATTTTGAGACCGATAATGAGATTAGTAATCGTCCACTAGCACGTGGATACGAAAAAGTAGGAGCTAAAGAATTAATTAATGATTATCCTGCTATTATCGTATTTATTGATAATGATATGTTAGTTCACGAATTTTATACAGGTAGTTTTTTAAGAAAATATAATATTACTGGTGATAGAGAAGATAGTAGTATTTTAACTTTCAATGATTTAAGTCAATTTAATTTTGATTTAATTCCAGAAGAAGATATTCAAAAATATAATAGTTTAAGAAGAAACCTTGAATTAAGAAAAGTAATTGCTAAAGTTATCTTTAATCAAAATAATGATTTTGAAGTATCAACAATGGAAGAACTTGCACAAGATCGTGCTATTCAATTTGATGCTTACAATAATGGTTTAACAACAATTAATCCATATTCTGAAGAGTATATGGGAAATCAAAGCCTACGTTTAAAACGTTAGGCTTTTTTATTTACTAAAAAAATGTTATATTTATACTATCGAGGTATATATGAAGAAAATGTATTGTGCATATTGTGGTAAAGAATTAAAAGATAGTGTCAATTTTTGTTCATACTGTGGTAAAGAAATACAAGAAAATAATGTAAAAAAAGAAAAATCATCAATTGGATGGGGAATATTAGGTTTCTTTTTTCCACTAGTTGGTTTAATTCTTTTTCTTGTTTGGTTAAAAGATAGACCACTTGCTTCTAAATACGCAGGAATTGGAGCTTTAATTAAATTCTTGTTATATATTTACGTTATTGTTATTTTAATAATATTTGTTATTTCTGAAGTGATTTTAGGTGTTGATAAAGCAATAAATCGTAATACAAAAGATGATTTTCCTCGTAGGCAAGAAGTGTATGGGGAAGATGATTGGTCATAATATATAGTGTAAAGTGACAAAAAAAATATATTCTAATTGTAGAATTTAATAATAATTGTGTTAAAATTAAATTAAGGGAGAGGACTATGAAAAAATTATTAACTTTATTAATGGCTGTTGCTTTAGTATTTGTACCAGTAAAAGCATTTGCAGATGAGGAAGATCTAACAGTAGGTTATGAGATCGTCGATGAAGATTATTATGATGAGGATGAAGATGAATTCTATGATGATTATGAAGACGATTATTATGACTACGAAGATGAATATTATGATGAAGAAGAGTACGATTACTATGATGATGACATCGCTTCATTTGATGAAGGTGTAGTTGCAGTTGATGAAGTAGAACAAGAAAAAGATGATAACGTTTCTTTATCAGTATGTAGTGTTGTTCTTCTTGCTACAGTTCCTTTCATTGCTGGTTTACTAGTAGGTGCTGGTGTAATGATATTATCTTGCAAAGCTGTTAAAAAAGAAACAAAAAAAGAAGAAAAGAAAAATGATAAGTAATTATCATTTTTTTATTGATGAGGTTAGAAGATGAAAAGAAATAATGTAATATATATATTATTAATAATTATTATTACAGGAGTGTTTGGTTATACTATTTATAAGCATTTTAATTATGAAATACCTGATGAAACAATTCCATATAATTCTTATACAGATATTATTGAAGATGATGGATATGTTGTTGTTGGTATTAATAATTACTATAATGAACAATTGGCTAAATATAATAGTAATAAAGAAATTGTTCTTCAAGGACAATTTATTAAATATGATAAAAATTTAAATATTGTTAAGAAGGTTAATTATAATGATAGTGATGATAATGGCTTTCTAGCACGACAAATCATAAAAGATGATGATGGCTATATTGTAACAGGTGTTATTATGCCTCATAACAGGGTAAAGAGTGTTATTCTTAAACTTGATAAAGATTTAAATGTTGTAAAAAAGATATATTTAAATGAATTAGATTCAACATTTGCAACCCAAATCATTAAAGATAATGATAAATATATTGTTTTAACTCGTACTTATAGAGAAAATGGTGAATCTATCATTGATCAATATAATGTTATTTTTGAAATTGATAAAGATTTAAATATTATAGATAAGATTACTTATAAAGAAGATTACACATTAAATCAAATATTTATACATGATGATAATTATTTATTAATTGGTAATAAAGATATAGATAGTGCGATTATCTTAATATCTAAAGATACTAAAGAAGTATTAGCTACAAAAAGTATTAATATACCTAATCAAGAAGATATTTATTTATATAATAACAAATTATATACTAATAAAATGGTCTATGATTTAAGTACTGACGAATTAGTTAAATTTAATGGAGAGAATCTAGCTGATAATCATATTTTGTTAATTGAAAATGATATTATTTATGTTTCTCATACTGTACTCAATGATTATAATTCTAATGAATATATTTATACATATGATTTAAATATGAATAAAATAAATGAATATAAAGAGAAATTTGAATATATCGGTAAAATAATTAATTATGATAATAGAATATTAGTTATTGGTCATGAAACTGGTGATGGTGATAGTATTAAACCTATCATAAAAAATATTGAAAAGTAATTGACAAAATAGTTATAAAATGATTAAATACTATTTGCATATTCTTATTGACAGCCCAGTTTAAAGATATTGTAACGTGTTTTTTAAAGTTAGAAGTAACTTTGGCTATCAGGTGAAACTATTAGAAAAAACTCCCTATGATATTTTTAGATGTCAATTATATGTGATAATTGAAGAAAGGAGAATATATTATGTCAAGATATACTGGTTCAAGTTATAAACAAGCTCGTCGTGTTGGTTCATCTTTACTTGAAAATGGTAAAGAATTAGCAAGACGTGGTTATAAACCTGGTCAACATGGAGCTGCTCGTCGTTCTAAACCATCTAACTATAGTGTTCAATTAAATGAAAAACAAAAAGTTAAATTTATGTATGGTTTAAATGAAAGACAATTCCGTAAGACATTTGATGAAGCTGGAAAGATGTCTGGTATTCATGGTGAAAACTTCTTAAAATTACTAGAAAGTCGTTTAGATAATTTAGTATATAGAATGGGTTTTGCTAACACTCGTCGTGGTGCAAGACAATTAGTTAACCATGGTCATATCGCAGTTGATGGAAAGAAAACAGATATTCCATCATATCGTGTAGTACCTGGACAAATCATTTCATTAAAAGATAATACAAAAGAATTAAAATCAGTTAAAGAAGCTCTAGAAGGTGTTACAAAAAGAGTTGAATATATTGAATTCGACAAAGCAAATAATTGTGCTAAATATGTAAGACTTCCAGAACGTAATGAATTAAGTGCTGATATTAACGAAGCATTAATCGTAGATTTCTATAACAGATAGTAAGAAAGAGAAGGAAACTTCTCTTTTTTTTGTTTTTTTGTGATATAGTTATTATAGGTGGGAATATGAAGAGAATAATAAAAGGGTTTTTCTTAGTATTTATACTTTTTATTGGTTTAAATGTAGATGCTGCAACAAAAAAAGAAGCTCAACAAGCAATTGTTAATTCTGCTTATGCTTATTATTATCGAGGAAATGCCGTTCAATATGATAGTAAAGGTATGAATTTTCAATCGAAAACGAAAAAGAAACAAAGAAATGTTGGCACCTATGATAACAAAATATCAAAGTATACCTTTTTTTCACCAGAACAAGCTACTACACAAGATAATCATTATACTGTTTGTTCATCTTTTGTTTTAAATGCTATTTATGAATCATTTATAAATGTTAAAGATAAACTTGGTTATACCTTAAAGGATAAAAATAATAATTATCTATTTGTAACAATTAAAATGATTACAATAGGTGATAAAAATAGTGATGGTTATAATAAAAAAATAGTGGCTTATTATAATGATAATTTAGCAACTTTAAAGAAAAACAAAGATGTTGAAGGAATGAAAAAAGTTTATAAAGATTTTATAAATACTTTAGAACCTGGAGACATTATTGTAAGAACAACCAAAACGGGTGGACATGCTGTTTTATATGCAGGTAATAACTTTACTTTAGAGTCTGGTGGCGAAGGAGCTAATAAAGAATCTGATGATGATTCTAATTGGGCTAAATATGATTTCCTTAAAAAGACTGATAATGTTGAATCAAAAGGAACTGTTAAATTACGAAAATTAAAAAAATATGATAATTGGAAAGATTTCTCTTATACCAAAAGAGAAGATGGTTATAATGGTCCTAGAGAATTTATTGGTGGATCAGTACAAAAAATAATAATTATTAGAGTTGCTAATGACATTGCTAATAATAGTAATTGGGATTTATCTAGTAATGCTAAGAATAGAAAGAATTATACTCGCTTATCAATGACTAAAACTTCTAGTAAAGAGAAGTATGCTAGTGTAGATTATAATGATTCTATTACCTATACTATTACTTTAACTAATCATTCAAGCAAAGATTATAAAAATGTTCCTGTTAAAGATTCTATTCCAGATGGAACTACTTTAGAATCAATGACAACAAGTTATAATGGAAAACTAAGTGGTAATAATTTAACTTGGAAAGTAGATGTTCCTTCTAAAAAAAGTGTAACTATCTCATTTAAGGTTAAAGTAAAAAATAATATTAAATATGGATCGTTTATTACTAGTAATAAAACAACTGTTAATGGTATTAAATTAAATACTATTAAAACTTTAGTTACTAAGAGATTATCAAAAGATACTAAAGATAAGATAAATAATTTAAAAAATGGAAATAGTTATAAAAATAGTAAAGAATTATTAAGTTATTTATATAAAGATTATAAATTTTATGATACTAAAGAATTAATTAATAAATTATTTATTATTAAAACGTTAGATAATAAATGGTCTAATAAATATGCTGTTGCTAAAGGTAAGAGTAAAGTAAATACATATCAATTAAGAAATAGTGTTAATAATGAAGATAAATCTTTAATGAATATGTATGTTGATGGCTTATTTGGTGGCGTATTTACATATAAAGAACAAAATCCTACTTTATATGATAATCGTATAATGACTATTACTAGTAATTCATTTAGTGTTGGTGATATTTTATTAGTTGTTGATGGTAGTTATAAAAACGATAGTAGTTTAGGTATAACAAGTGAATATAGTACTTTTGTATATATAGGAAATAGTAAATTTATAACGGTATCAAATAATAAATTAAAAGTATTACCTGCAAGTACAGGTAAAAAGTTAATTGAGTCCTTACTTGGACAAGATCTATTTATTGTTTTAAGACCAATGAAAGATAATAAGAAAGTAGAAAGTCCTATTATTGAAGTAAAAAGCATTAGTCTAAATAAAACAAATATTGAATTAACAATAGGAGAATCTGATACTTTAGTTGCTACTATAACCCCATCAAATGCTACAAATAAAAATATAACTTGGGAAAGCTCTAATAATGAAATAGTTGTTGTAAGTGATGGATTAGTAGTTGGAAACAATGAAGGTGAAGCAACCGTAACAGTAAAATCAAGTAATGGTAAAAAGGCAACATGTACTGTCAAAGTAACTAAGAAAGATACAGGAAAAATCGATGATGATGATGTTAAAAAAGATGAAATTCTTAACAATAAGATATTAATGATAATTTTAATCGTTCTAATCATATTATTGATTGTTTCGATAATAATTCATAAAAGAAAAGATGAAAATATGATACTTGATGATGATCTTGAATCAGATGAAGATGATGATAGTGTAAATGACGATAATTATTTTTAATAAAAATTTTAATAAAATCTTTTTAATGAAAATATTTATTGTTATAATTAAAATAAGGAGAGATTTATATGAATAATAGTTTTTGTAAGAATTGTGGTACACCATTACAACCAGGATACCAAGCTTGTCCAAGTTGTGGTACACCAGTAACGGCTATGCCACAACCAATGCCAATGAATAATCAACCTATGGGAGGACCTCAAATGCCAATGGGTCAACCAATGGGACCACAACCATATTATCAAGCACCACCTAAACAAAAATATAGTGGATACTTTGCGGCAAGTAGTATCATTATGATAATAATTGGTGCGATATTGATAGTAGGTAGTGGTAGTCAAACGGCTTTTGATGATGTTACAATGGCTCTTGTATTACCAGGTATTTGTGGTGTAGTTGGTGGTATATTATGCTTAGTTGGAAAAAAGAACAAAGTTATGGTTATGGCATCAGGTGGTGTATATATTCTAGCAACAATACTTAATTCCATCGCAATTAGTGATGTATCACTTTATGGTATTGCTGGAGTAGTATTTGGTATATTGAATATCGTATTCGGTTTAAAAATAAACCAACAATAAAAGAATAAGGAGAGAACTTATGAATAATGGTTTTTGCAAAAATTGTGGTGCACCAATTCAACCCGGATATAATGTTTGTCCAAGTTGTGGAACACCTCTTAATAATCAACCAATGATGAATAATAACATGCCACAACAACCTATGTATCAACAACCTTACCAACAACCATATCAACAACCCGCTAATGACAGTGGTTCATTTGGTTGGGGAATATTAGGTTTCTTTTTCCCAATTGTTGGATGGGTTTTATACTTTGTATGGAAAGATACTAAACCAAATAGCGCTAATGCTGCTGGTTTAGGTGGATTACTTGGATTTATCCTTGGTCTTATTTTAGTTGCATCAGGTTCTGTTTAATTTTATGATGAAGAAGTAATATTTAATATTACTTTTTTATTTGGCAAAAATATATATTTTTTTTCATAATTATGATAAGATTAATTATAGAATAGGGTGTGATTATATGAAAAAAGGCTTAATTATTGGCTTAATCATATTAGCTATTATTATTATCGGGGTAGTAGTATTTATTCTTATTAGAAAAAGAAGAAAAAACAAACTAATTAATGGTGTTAATGAACTCGAAATAAAGAAAAATCAATTAGATAGTCTTCCAGTATTAACAGAAATTGCAAAAATAGAAGATATTGCTAAAAGTGAACAATTAGAAGAAAAAGTAAAAGATTTTAAAGAAAGATATAAAGTTTTAAAAGAAGATAGATTAAAGAAAATAAATGACCAATTAGTTGGTCTTGATGAATTTATTACTAATCGT
>JAEEGL017309467.1_pt1 | contig 19867 bp, 31 predicted proteins | sample 9134231 | NCBI WGS metagenome assembly JAEEGL01 (sample SAMN16246548, study PRJNA631951) | gut metagenome | biome: gut microbiome; feature: rumen; material: fiber-attached | host: Bos | place: Iran: Karaj | collected 2018-10 | reverse complement strand
TACAAAGAATTTCCAAAAGTTGTAAAGTATGGTGTAAAGCATAATGTAAACAATATTTGGTCAGATAGGTATATTCCATTAGGTGGATCAATTGATAAAGATTTGATGATGAGTTTTGATGAAACTAGAGAATATCTAGAAATAATGAATAAAGAACGAAGTAAACTTATTAAAAGAAATAGTCATACAACAATATCAATGTACCGAGCACTTCAATTTCAAATGACAAATGACTTTGCTTATGGTTGTACAGCAGGAGAAAGTTTACTTACGGTAATGGAAAATGGAGACTTGGTTCCATGTCGTAGAATGCCAATTGTCGTAGGTAATTTATTAAAAGATAAAATGTATGATTTGTATAAAAATAATAAAATATTAAAAGATTTAAGAAAAAATACTATTCCAGATGATTGTAAAAATTGTGAACATAGTGAAATGTGTCATGGTGGATTAAAATGTTTAACTTATGCAATCTATAAAGATTTAAATCATAAAGATATTGGCTGTAATATTGATTGAATGAGATAATTTACTATGATAGAATAGAGATAGTGAGGGTTTATGAAAATATATGTAGCTCATGCAACAAACTTTGATTATGTTAATGAAATATATAAACCAATTAGAGAAGATAATTTATTAAAGAATTATGAAATAGTTTTACCACATGAGGAAGAAAATTATCTTCATGATCGAGATTATTATAATGACTTTGATATTGCTATTTGTGAAGTAAGTTATCCATCTACAGGATTGGGTATTGAACTAGGGTTTTTATATGATGGCAAGACTAAGATATATGCATTCTATAAAAAAGGATGTAATTATAGTAAATCAATATTGGCAATAACTAAAGAATTAATAGAATATGATAATAAAGAAGATTTTATTAATAAAGTAAAAAATATAATTAAAGGTGAGTAATATGAAACATGAAGTATTTAGAAAAGAATTAGATTATATTAAAGATGATCGTATTAGAACAAGTTGTGAAACTATTCTTGATATGTTACCAGATTATTTTTATGAAATACCAGCTTCATCAACTGGAAAATATCACCCTGAGTTTTCCTTAGGAGTTGGTGGATTAGTAAGACATGTTAAAGTAGCAGTAAGAATTGCTAAAGACTTATTAGATAATCCATGTATAGGAAGTAAGTATACTAATAATGAAAAAGATATAATTATTTTTACATTAATACTTCATGATGGACTTAAAAGTGGTTTAGAACATAATCGCTATACTCAAGCTAATCATCCAACATTAATAAAAGATTTTGTTTTAGATAATAAAGATAAAATTGATTTAACAGACGATGAATTAGATTTATTTAGTCATTGTGTAGAGGCTCATATGGGAGCTTGGAATACTGATTATGATGGTAATGAGATACTTCCTAAACCAAAAACTAAATATGAAAATTTTGTTCACATGTGTGACTTTTTATCTAGCAAAAAATATTTAAATGTTAAATTTAAAGATAATGAGATTGATGAGAGGTAATTATGGATAGAGAAGAGTTTATTGATGAATTATGTGAAGAATTAGAAATGTTTCATAATATTGCTAATAGAGATTTAGAAAAAGGTGTTTCAGAAGAAGAAGCAGAAGAAGTTTTTGTTAAATATGTACCTGCTTTTTATGCTGCTAGATCATCTATTGATAAATATGCTGAAAAGAAAGGTGTTTTTGCAGCAACATATGCCTTACAAATTATTAAAGGGGCTAATTTATCTAATGAAATAGTAGATTTATGTAATGAAATAGAGGATGAAAAAATTAGTGACAAATAATCACTAATTTTCTTTGTAAAATGAATTGATGTATAAATTAAATATGTTATAATAATTATGGTGTAAAGGAGTATATATGAGTAAGTGGGATAAAGACTATATTAAACTATGTAAAAAAATACTTAAAGAAGGAAAAGAAGTAGAAAATAGAACAGGTATTAATACTATTAAAATACCTGGTTATGAATTTGAATTTGATTTAGGAAAAGAGTTTCCAGTTTTAACAACAAAACAATTATTTTTTAAAAATGCTATTACGGAAATGCTTTGGATTTATCAAGCGGGGAGTAACGATGTAAGATGGTTACAAGAAAGGGGTAACCATATTTGGGATGAATGGGAATGTGACGATAAAGGTGATTGGCATGCTACTCAAATGTTACCAGATAAGAATGGTAAATTAAAGAAACAAGAAGTAGTAAAACATTTTGGTAAAGAATATGCACATACGATTGGAACAGCTTATGGATGGATAGTTAATCGTTATAAATTAATTGATAATTTAATTGATAAGATTAAGAATAATCCTACTGACCGTAGAATGATAATGTCTTTATGGCAAAACGAATTTTTAAATACTGCCGTACTACCTAGTTGTGTATGGTGCAGTGAATGGGATGTTACTGATGGTAAAATAAATCTTTGGGTTCATCAAAGAAGTTGTGATGTACCACTAGGATTACCATTTAATGTAACTCAATACGCAGTACTAGCTAATTTAATAGCTCAAGTAACTGGTCTTAAAGTAGGAAAGATGTTCTGGAGTATTAAAGATGCTCATATATATGTTAATCAAGTAGATGGTATTAAAGAACAAATAAAAAGATTTGATGAGAAAGGTGATTTACCAGCACCAAAACTATGGATTAATCCAGAAATAAAGAATTTCTATGATTTTGATAATTCAAGAGCTTTAAAAGATATTAAAGTAGTAGATTACGAACATATGGGTAAAATTGAATTCCCAATTGCACAATAGGTATTTATGAAAGTAAGAGATGTAGATGCATTTCATTTTTCTGGTGAAGGTAGTGTTTTTGTAAGAGATAAGTATCAAGATTATGTTGAATTACCAGGTTTAAGAACTTGTCTATATTTATATGATTTGAATATTCAAACAACATGGTTTAATTGTAATAAAGAAGATCCAATAGTTGACTTACATTTCAATTTTGATTCATTAAGTGCAGAAAATAGAGAAATAGCATGGTCTTTAAAAAATGAAGGTTTATTATCTATAGCAAAAGATAATTGTGGAAAGGCATTATGTTACATTAAATTTGATGCATCTTTAGATGATGATGTTGAAATGATAAGTAATAGACTTCTTGAGATAGTAAAACCATTTACTTACCAAGATGTTATGTATGGATATGAAACACTTGATAGATTTATTGATAATATGTTCTTTAGATTTGAATTAGATTATCCGACTGATGAAGAATTAAGAGAAACGATTAAAGAATGTAGATGCTATTATGATGAAGAAAATGAACTCATTTGGGAAAATGAAGAATTATATCAAAAGCATCAAGAGTATTTAGAAAGTATTAAAAGAAGGGAGGTTAAATGAAAAATATATCTATAATTGCTTGTGTAGGTAAAAACTTAGAATTAGGTAAAAATAATGACTTAATATGGCATTTACCAAATGATTTAAAATATTTTAAAAGTGTTACTAGTGGTAAAACAGTTATTATGGGAAGACGTACTTTTGATTCATTACCAGGTATACTTCCTAAAAGACGTAATATAGTTTTACAGCTTCCTAATGAAAGTAAAATAGATGGTGTAGAAATATTTAATGATATACCAAGTATTTTAGAAGCTGTTAAGAATGAAGATGAAGCTTTTATTATAGGAGGAGCTAGTATTTATAAACAATTTCTTGAATATGCAAATAAATTATATTTAACAGAAGTAGAAAAGGGTTGTAGAAAACCAGATGTTTATTTTCCAAAATTTGATAAAAGAAAATATAAAAAGAGTGTTGTTGGTAGTAATAGTGATAATGGCATTAATTATAATTTTGTAATTTATGAAAGAAGGAAATAAATAATGAACAGAGAAATGTATTATTTGATAGAGCGAGATATTATTAAAAATTTAGGTTTATCAGAAGAGTATTTTTTCTCATTACCACACGATATACAAGAGGCTTTGCTTATAGGGGGAATGGGTAAACCATATAAAGAAAATAAATTTGATGCATTTAGAAAAAGAATGGCATTAAAACAATATGATTTAGAGGAGAACATTAAAGAAAAAATATTAACTCTTTTAAAGAAAAACAAATAGGAGGAATAAATGGGTAGATTTATTGTAATAGAAGGAACTGATTGTTCAGGAAAAGAAACACAAAGTAAATTATTAGTTGAAAAATTAGCTAATTTAGGTAAAAAAGCAATTAGAATAACTTTTCCTAATTATGACTCACCAACTGGTAAAATAATTGGTGGACCATATCTTGGTAAAGAAGAAATAAGTAATTGTTGGTTTCCTGAAGGAGCAGTTAATGTAGATCCTAAAGTAGCATGTCTTTATTATGCGGCAGATAGGAAATACAATGAAAATGAAATAAAGAAATATTTAGATGATGATTACTTTGTTATATGTGATAGATATATTTCAAGTAATATGGCTCATCAAGGAAGTAAAATCCATGATGATAATGAAAGATTTAATATGTATCAGTGGATTGATAAATTAGAATATTGGTTATTAGGACTACCTAAACCAGATAAGACAATATTTTTACATGTGCCTTATTCATATGCATTTGAATTAAAGAAAAATAGAATTAGTTTAGATGAACATGAGAAAAGTGAAGAACATTTAAAGAATTCAGAAGTAGCTTATCTAGAATTAGCTTCATATTATAATTGGACTAATATTAATTGTATTAAAAATAATAGTATTAGAACAATAGAAGATATAAACGAAGAAATAATGAATAATATAAAGGAGTATTTATGAGTTATAAAAGAGTATTAATTAAATTAAGTGGTGAATCTTTAATGGGTGATGTAGCCAATATTGATAAGAATAGAACAAAAGAAATAGCTGAACTTATTAAAAAAGTAAGAGATATGGGAGTGGAAGTAGGAATAGTTATTGGTGGAGGGAATTTCTTCCGGGGAAGAAGTAATCAAGATATGTACCAATTATATGTAGATACAATGGGTATGTTAGGTACAGTTATGAATGCTTTAGGTTTAGCTGATGCTTTCCGTAATGCCGATGTTCCTTGTATTATTAGTACACCATTTGATTTAAATGGATTAATACCAAAATATAGTGAAGAAGATGTGTTAGAAAAGATTAAAGATAATGTTGTTATCTTTGGTGGTGGAACAGGTCATATAGGATGTTCTACTGATACTTGTGCATCTAATAAAGCTTCCTTAATTAAAGCAGATACTATAATTAAATTAACTAATGTTGATGGTGTTTATAATAAAGATCCTAATAAATATCCAGATGCAGTTATGTATGAGAATTTAACTCATAAAGAAGTACTAGCTAATCCAGAAATTAAAGTAATGGATATACCGGCTGTAGAAGAATGTATGAATAATAATATTGATATTAATGTTATTAACTTTAATGATAAAGAAAATTTAATTAGAGTTTTAAACTCTGTTAAAATAGGAACAAGGATATCTAGTAATGAAAAATAGTAATGATAAAAAGATAAAAGAATATAAGAAAGAACAATTAAAAAAATGGTTAATAGTAATTCTTTCAATAGGTGTTATTGTTTTAGAAATATTAGCATTATGTAATGTTATTCATATGCTTTGGGGTTGTGGATTATTTATAATTATATATTTATTAAAAAAAATTCTTTAAAATAATTGATTTTAGAATTTTTTTTTGGTATTATTAATATATAATAGTAGAGGAATAAAAGGTGAGATTATGGATTTTGGATGGTTTTTTAGAATGCCAGGATTATTTATTACAGGGGGAGTAGTACTAATTATTATTGCATTAGTAGTATTTTTAATTGGTTCAAAGAAAGGAACCAAAGTTAAAGTAGAAGAAAATACTAATACAGAAAGTGTTCCAGAAGTTGGAAAGGAAGATGTAGCTGCACCAGTTACTCCAGTAGAGAATGTTGCTCCAGTTGCACCAGCAGTAGAACCTGTTACACCAGTTGCTCCAGTTGAGCCAGTAACAGTAGAACCTGTTACTCCAGTAGCTCCAGTTGAGCCAGTAACAGTAGAACCTGTTACACCAGTAGCTCCAGTTGAGCCAGTAACAGTAGAACCTGTTACACCAGTAGCTCCTGTTGAGCCAGTAACTGTAGAACCTGTTGCACCAGTAGCTCCAGTTGAGCCAGTAACAGTAGAACCTGTTACACCAGTAGCTCCAGTTGAGCCAGTAACTGTTGAACCTGTTACTCCAGTAGCTCCAGTTGAGCCAGTAACTGTAGAACCTGTTACACCAGCTGCACCTGTTGAGCCGGTAACAGTAGAACCTGTTACACCAGTAGCTCCAGTTGAGCCAGTAACTGTTGAACCTGTAGTAACACCTGAACCTACAGTTGAACCAGTAGCTCCTGTTGCAACACCAGAACCAACGGTAGAACCAGTAGTGCCAGCTGAAGGAACTAAACCAGCCGGAGTTGAAGAAATATAAGATATGGCAACATATCTTTTTTTAAAGAGAAAGGATTATTATGGGAATAGTTGATATACTTATTATTGTTATAATTGCTGCATTTGCTCTTGTTGGCTTTAAACGTGGTGTATTTCAATCATTAGTGGCTGTAGTAGGATTTATTGCCGTAGTATATATAGCTTATTTATTAAAGAATATATTAGGTGATTTCTTAGTACTTAATTCACCATTTACAAAATACACTTTTATTCCAGGTGGATCATATGTATTAAATATTGTTACTTATGAATCAATTGGTTTTATTGCTATGTTAATAGTCTTAGGAATAGTATATGAAATATTACTAGTTGTCTCAGGTGTTTTTGAAAAATTATTAAAGATAACTATTATTCTTGGAGTACCATCTAAAATATTAGGTTTAATTCTTGGTGCATTAGAAGGATTTGTAATTGTATACTTCATTCTATTTACTATTAAACAACCATTTATTAGAGTTGATTTATTAGAAAATAGTAAATTTGCTGAACCAATATTAAAAGATACACCAATATTATCTAATTTTGCTAAAGATACATTTGAAATAATTGATGAAATAGATCAAACAATTAGTAATGATGATGGAACTAACTTTGATTTAGATCTTACAGATTTAATATTAAAACGTAAAATAACTAGTGTTGATGTAATGCAAAAATTAATTGATAAAAAGAAATTAAGTGTACCAGGTGTACAAGAAATAGTAAATAATTATAAAGAAGAATCTAGTGAATAGATTCTTTTTTTATGCAAAAAAAAGAAAGCTTAGCTTTCTTTACTATATAACCAATTATTCTTAGCATTTTCATATTGACGAGCTATCTCATCATCATTAAATTCTAATCCATAATCTTCTCTTAATTTAATCATTGCTTTGTATTCTGCTTTAGTATCATCTTCTAATAATTCATCAGCTAACTTATCAAGAATTGTATCTTTAACTTCTTCTAATTTTGGTTTATCTTTTTGTTCATCTTTATAAATTATATGATATCCATATGATGATTTAACAGTTTTCTTAGTATAACTTCCTACTTTTAAATTAGTAGCTGCTTCTTCAAATTCATCATTAAACTTATCAATCATTTCTTGTTTAGAGAATGTACCAATTTTACCACCATCTTTTTTAGTAGCAGTATCTTCAGAATATTCTTTTGCAACATCAGCAAACTTTTCTCCAGCATCTAATTTTTCATAAATTTCTTTGATCTTTTCATCAACTTTTTTATTAGCTTCTGTCTTTTCTTCATCAGTCATTGTATCAGTAATATCTAATTTAATAAGAATATGACTTATTGTAATATCACCATATACTTTCTCATCATAATACTTTTGTACTTCACTATCTTTTATTAATGTTTTTTCATAATCTTTAGTAGCTAATTTTCTTTTATAACTAATAAGTAGAGCATCTTTAAATTCATTTAAATCACGATATCCTGCTCCTTGAATAGCTTCTAATAATTCATCATCACTATTATTGTACATCATCTTATAAATCTTAACTTGATTTTCAACATAATCTTTAGCTTCACTATCAGTTTTGTATTCACTATTTAATATTTCACGATCAATTTCTTGAATAATATAATTTGCTGCATATTTTTCTTTTAATGTTTGATATAAGTCATCAACTGTTATCTTATATTCTGATTTAGTTAATGCAACTACATTTTCATTACCATTACTTGGTGTAGTTTTATTTTTACAACCTGTAAGTCCTAAAACCAAAACCAAACAACCCATTATTTTAACTATTTTTTTCATTCTTCCTCCATAAGTACATTACTAATAATAACAAATTTATCTATAAAAAACAAGAATATTGACATAATTAAAGTATCTTTTCCACCATAATCACTTTACCTAATATCTTAACTTTATTAAGTAATAATTCTTCATAATCTTTAAGTATGTAAAACCCATCTTTATATTTATATTTCATAACTCGGTAATTATTATCAATAATAAATAAACCTAGATCTTTTTCTTTAAGTTTTTTATTTTTCTTAATAATCAAGATATCATTTTTATATATTCCATTTTTATTAAAATAGTTATTATTTATTTTATAAGCTAAATAATTATCTTCTTTATTAAGTAGTAAGTGAATATATTTATTACTCATATTTATTACTTGAATAGTCTTTAAATTCTTTTGATAGTTATTAGTATAGTTATTTAGTATTATCTTGCCATCTTCATTTCTAATTAAGTAATTACTATTTAATAATGAATTAATATACCTAGTAATTGAATTAACTGACTTGTAATTTAGTTTCTTTTGTAAATAACGAAAAGTAGGCATTCGACTATTTTTTTTAACATAGTTAATTATTTCTTCTAAAATTATTTCTTCTTTTTCTTTCATAATGCTCCTTGTATACATTTGTACACAACTAATATACGCAGTTTATTTAGATATAATTAGAAAATATTTATTTTTTTTAAATTATCTTTATTAACAAATATTTATCTAACTTTATTTATGGGAGGATAAATGAGTGATAAATATTGTGTTTTACAAGATGACTTAAAAGATTGTGGTGTATGTTCATTATTATCAATTATTAAATACTATCATGGTAATGTTTCTAAAGAGTATTTAAGAGAGTTAACTAAAACTACTAAAGATGGTGTTAGTGCACTTAACTTACTACAAGGAGCTCGTGAATTAGGATTTGAAGCATATGGCATTAAAGGTAAAATAAAAGACTTAAATGATAAAGTCTTACCAGTAATTGCGCATATAATAGTTGATAATAAATATCCACACTTCGTTGTTGTTTATAAGATTAATTATCAGAAAAACCAAGTATTAATTATGGATCCAGCTATTGGTTTTACTAAGTATAGTTTTTCTAATTTTATTAAAATGTCTACTAGTTATTATTTAATTATGAAACCGAAAAGAGTAATACCTAGATTAGTTAATGAAAATAATTATTATGAAAAAATTAGAAATATAGTAATTAATTATAAACAAGTTATCTTAACAATAATAATAGTATCAATACTATATATGATAATTAATATTGTTGAATCATATCAATTTAAGTTGTTATATGAAAACAATAATGAAATAAAAATAGTTTTTATTGTATTACTATTATTCTTAATAATCAAACTTATCTTTAATTATCTTCGAAACAATTTAATTAATTTATTTAACGTAATACTTGATAAAGTATTAGTTAAAGATGCTTTTTATCATATCATTAATCTTCCTTATTTATACTATCGTAATCATACTAATGGAGATTTATTAACCAGAATTAATGATTTAGGTAATGTAAAAGATTTAATAAGTAATTTACTAGTTAGTATTTTTGTTGATCTTAGTTTAGCAAGTATTGTTTTAGTATTTATGATTAATATTAGTCTAGAGTTATCATTGATAACCATCACCTCTCTTATTTTATATGGACTAATAGTTTTAATAAATAGTAAATCATTAAAAAAGATAATTCGAGAAAATTATCAAAATTCATCTCTTGTCAATAATTATTTAGTAGAGAGTCTATCATCATTTGAAACCATTAAAAACCTATCTATTCAAGGTTATATTTATAAGAAATTCTTAAAGAAATATGATGATTATAGTAATAATTTAAAATATCTTATTCATAAAATAAATTATGAAGACATATTTAAAAATATTTTTATATCAATAGGTAATTTGTTAATAATTTATATTGGTGTATTAAAAATAAATAATAGTGAATTATCATTATCTTCCTTAATAACGTATATGTCTTTATCTAATTATTTAATTGAACCAATAAGAAATATCTTAAATTTACATCTCAAATATCAAAACTTTAAAGAATCAATTTCTCGTATAAAAGAGATAAATAATATACCAAGAGAAAAAGAAAATCCGAATAATAGAATTGATTATATTCGGGGTAACATCGAAATAAATAATTTATCATACTCATACAATGGAATCGATGATGTAATAAGAAATATTTCTTTTGAAATAATGGAAGGGGAAAGAGTGTTGATATATGGAAATAGTGGAAGTGGTAAAAGTACACTAGTTAAATTACTTATTAAATATCTTGATAATAATTATCAAGGTGAAATAAAAGTAGGGGGATATGATTTAAAAAAACTAGATTTATTTTCTTTAAGAAATAATATTTGTTATGTTTCACAAAATGAATATCTATACACGGATAGTGTTTATGAAAATATTACGCTTGGTAAAAAAATAAAATATGATTATTTCTTAGAAGTAGCAGATAATCTTTTTATTAATGAAATAATTAAAAATAGTTCTTTAGGTTATAATTATTTAATTGAAAATAATGGTGAAAATATTTCAGGAGGTGAAAGAAAGAGAATAATTATAGCTAGATCTATCTTTCAAAGAGCAAATATTTATATTTATGATGAATCATTTAGTGAAATAGATATTGAGAAAGAAAGAATAATATTGAACTATTTATTTAAAAAATATCCCAATAAAACTTTTATAATTATTAGTCATCGTTTTAGTAATGAAGACTTGTTTAATAAAAAAATTAAAGTAGGTGGTGGTAAATATGAATTTGTTAAATAATATATATAATTTTGATGATATAGAATTAGTTAAACTTAATAAAAAATATTTATTATTAATTACTTTGTTTTTAGTTATCATAATAAGTTTATTAATTATTAAAAAAGATAATTATTTAGATAATTCATTTACTATTGTTGATGATAGGTTATTATTAGTTACTGATAAAGATAATTTAAAAAAAGTACAGGAAGCTAATAAAATAATTATTAATGATATTAAGTGTGATTATCAAATAGTAGAAATAGAGTCTTTTGATAATAGTTATTTAGTTAGTATAAACATAAATAATCAAATAAAAAATATTAGAGGAGGGACTTATCAAATATATTTAGGAAAGGAGAGATTGTTTGATTATATAATTAGAATAATCAAAAAGTAAAATGAAAATAATAGAAGACAAAGAATTAAGTAAAATAAATGGAGGTTTTTCTGGTTGGCTAGTAGCCGGTATTGGTATATTAGTAACCTTTGCAGCAGGAATAATAGATGGTATAGCTAGACCAAAAAAATGCCATAGTTAGGAGGAATATGAAAATAGAAGATAAAGAATTATATGAAGTAAATGGTGGAGGAATAGGAGCAACGTTTCTAAATTATTTAACAGATGCCTTTAAAACAATTTATAATATTGGACAAGAACTAGGTGGAGCAGTAAGAAGAATTGCAACAGGTAAAACATGTCCAGTATAGTTTTAACAAACGCTAAGAAGATAGTTAAATATTTTGCTTATTTTATATTAACATCAATAAGTTTATATATTGGAACACTTCTTTTACAATGTATATTTAATTTAGGAACACATTTAGGTAATTATATTAGATGTATATATAGTACCTTTGTACAATAAAAAATGATACTTTTCAGTATCATTTTCTTTTTATCTACTTTTTGATTTTAGTGAATTAAATCTAAATTCACGATATATGTCACAACGTGTATTACATATTTGACGCCATTTAGTAATAACTTCAGATGGATCATTATCATTACATGAATTTTTTATTTCATAATTAGTGCCATCACATACATATTCACCATTTGGTAATTGAGTAAAATCTTGTTCAAAATCTGGAATAAGTTTTGTTGGTACACCTCTTTCTAATGTTACACGTTCTAATGATACAGGAGCGTTGTATTCATTGGCGTTGATAAAGAATTGTGCATGTACTAAAGATGGATTTGCTATTTTTATAAAATTAATAACATCATCATCATAAATATAATTACATGCATAAGATGTTAAGCGACCATCTTCGTTAATAGTAAGTTTTAACTCAAATTTATCATGGCTGTGATCATAAATTGTAAGTTTGTTACCATCAATATTTAATATGTAATTATCTGACTTACGATTTTTTAACAATACTTGTAAATATCCTTTTTTTAAAGCATCTAAATTTGAAGAGATTTCATAAAACATTAACCCATCTAATTCAGGTTGAGCTTGATCTTGCATTAATGTTATTAGTTTCATTTGTATTTCATTTAATGCAACAGGTTTCTTAGCATCTTCATTTTCCCACATTCTCAATACATCGTTAATTTTTTCAATTAAATTAAATTTCATATATCCCCCTCAAAAAAAACGCTCATATTATATCATGTTTGACAGTTAAAGTCAAACTAAGTACTTGGTGATAAATGGTAAAAATAATAAAAAAAATATAAAAAACATCAATTTTGTGTTGATAATTATATTATTATTTGCTATAATTTAGTTGATTTTGTGCATGAAGGGAGGGAGAAAAATGACACATGTAGCTGTAAAGAATGGTAATTTAGATGGTGCTTTAAGAAAATTTAAGCAAAAAGTTGCAAGAGACGGCATCCCTTCTGAAATCAAAAAAAGAGAAGCTTATGATAAACCAGGAATTAGAAGACGTGAAGCTAAGAAAGCTGGAATTAAGAATTCTCGTAAACGTGAAAAAAACAATAGAGACTAATAATATTAGGCTCTATTTTTTTGTAAGGAGGAATATGAAAAAGGTTTATAACAAACATGTTGGTGCATATGGTATTTTAATTAGGAAAGGTAAGGTTGCACTTATTACTAAGTCACGTGGTGGATACCTAGGAAAACTTGATTTCCCAGGTGGAGGAGTAGAGCATAACGAAACACCACAGGAAGGATTATGTCGAGAGGTAATGGAGGAAGCAGGACTTGAAGTAACTAATTATCAACTACTAGATGCAACAGCTCGTAATCTCGTTTGGCAAATGACGGAAGATACGATAGAAGATTTGCATCACTTTGGCATACTTTATGTTATTAAAGGAAAAGGGAAGTTAAAAAAAGAAGCTGATGGTATAGATTCTAATGGAGCAAAGTGGTATAAAATTAGTGAATTATATGAAGATGAAGTAACACCATTTGTTTTATATGGTTTAGAAAAACTAGGTTATAAATTGTTAAAAAAAAGTAATATTGTTTGATTTTATAACTAGATAATTGTATAATTTACTTGAGGTGCTGTATGAAAGTATATAAGTTAGTATGTAGATTTAAAAGAAAATATCCAATGACAATAGCTAATTTTCTTAAACGACATTCCAAAGTAGCAGCTAGTATAGTAGATAAAGATGAAAGTGTAGTATATGCATTTTGTGGTCAAAAGAATGATACTAATGGGATGATATTTGATACTTGTGTTGTTGTAGTAACAGATAGACGTCTTATTATTGGTCAAAAAAGATTATTATGGGGATATCAAATATCTACTATTACAAGAGACTTATTTAATGATTTAAAAATATCAAGTGGATTAATTTGGGGACGTGTTGAAATAGATACTGTTAAAGAAGTAACTTATATATCTAACTTAGATAAGAAATCATTAGATGAAATAGAGACTTATATTAACCGTGTAATGATTCAAAAAGAAGTAAAACCAGAAGATGTAAAAGAAGGAGAATAATTATGTACGATAAAATTAAAGAAGATATAGTAAAAGCTTTAAAAGAAAAAGATACTCTTAAATTACAAACATTAAGAGGTATTAAAGGTGATGTTGACCTTGAACATATTAATAAGAAAGTAGAGATTAATGATGAATTAGTTATTACTGTTTTATCACGTGGTATTAAAACTAGAAAAGAATCAATTACTGAATTTGAAAAAGGTAATCGTGATGATCTAATTAATAAAACTAATGAAGAAATTAATTTATTACAAACTTATTTACCAGCACAATTAAGTGAAGAAGAAATTAATAAAGTATTAGATGATGCATTTAATAAAGTTAATCCAACATCTCCTAAAGAAATGGGACTTATTATGAAAGAAGTTACACCACTTCTTAAAGGTAAAGCTGATATGGGTAAAGTAAGTTCTATTATTAAAGAAAGACTTAGTAATCTATAATGGATGACTTATATCAATATGAACGTGAATTAATAAATAAAGGTATTAATTTAATAGCTGGAGTTGATGAAGTAGGGCGAGGTCCTTTAGTTGGACCAGTTGTAACAGCTGCAGTTATTCTTCCAGTTAACTATAAACTAGAAGGATTAACTGATTCAAAGAAATTAACTCCTAAAAAAAGAGATAAGTTTTATGATATTATTATGCATGATGCTATTAGTGTTTCTATTGGAATGAAAGATGCTAAGATAATTGATGAAGTTAATATTTATGAAGCAACTAAATTAGCAATGATGGATGCCATAAATGGACTAAATAAGAAACCAGAACATGTTTTAATAGATGCTATGCCACTTGATATTAGTATTGCCCACACATCAATTATTAAAGGTGATGCCAAAAGTTTATCTATTGCAGCCGCATCAGTAATTGCTAAAGTTACAAGAGATAGAATGATGGATGAATTAGGTATTAAATATCCAATGTATAATTATAAAAAAAATAAGGGTTATCCAACCAAAGAACATATCGAAGCTATTAATAAATATGGAATAATAGAAGGTTACAGAAAAACATTTGGACCAGTAAGAGATTATTTAGAAAAAAATAAATAATCTTTTTTTATATAAAAAAGTATGTTATTATTATAATGGTGATAGTATGTTAGAGAATATAAGTAAAGAAATCTTTTATTATTCATTTATACCTGTAGCTATAGTAGCACTTATTATTTTAGTGTTATTAATAGTTGGTAAGAAAAAGAATGATAACTATTATAAATATAATTATTTTATTAAAGTATTAATATCAATATTAATTGGTTTTATTTTATCTCTTATGATTGGTTATACTATATGGGTTTATAAGAGATTAACTGATTTAGGTACATTATCTCAAAACATATTATATATGGCGTTATTAATTGTATTAGTTTTATCATTATTAATATCACTAATATTAATAGTAGCTAGGTTATATAAAGAAAAAGAACTTCAAAAATGAAGTTCTTTTAATATAACTCTTTCTTTAAGTTTTCAATATTTTTTTCTGTTATATCAACATAGTTTTCTTTATTTTTTCTTTCTTCATCAGTGATGTTTTTTAAGTTTCTAAATTCTAACTCTTTTATTTTACCACCTTCAACTAATTCTTTAACACCTTTAGGAAGAATGGTATCTTCAAATCGATAAAAGTAAGTGACATTCTTATTTTCAATAGCTTCTTTTAAAAGAGCTAAATTCTTTTCATATTGTTCATGTTTTTCATCAACAACAATAACTGTTAATCCATACTTTTCTAAGAATAAAGCAGATTTACTATTGGCATAAATAGTTTTTCTATTAGCATTCTCAATAGTTGTTTTTAAACTAGCATCTAACTCTGATAATTCAAGTTTTAATTCTTTATAACGATCATTTATTTCTATCTTTAAATAAGCATTATCAATATATTCATCTAAACCATTTTTAATATTTTGTAGAATCATTAATAAGTTTGATGGATTAAGCCATAATTCACTAACATCTTGTTTATATTCCATACCGAATGTTGCATCAATTAACTTTAAATTTTTATTTCTATTTATTAATTCAACAGCTATATCAGAATCTTTTGTTAAACCCATATAAATAAATAAATCTTTAGTACTATTATCTTTTAATTGTTTATCAGTTAATTCATATTCATCAGTATTAATATCATCTGGATAAATTGAATTAATTATTGAACTTTCACCATATAAATAGTTAATTGAATATTCAAGAGGATAAATCGAAGTAATGATATTTATATTTTCCATATTATCTCTTTTAAATATTGTACAACCAGTTAATAATAGTATTGGTATTAATAATAATTTTATTCTTTTCATTTTTTCTCCTTCTTTGGTGGTAAATCTATTCCGCCTTTTGAAAAAGGGTTACATTTAATAATTCTTTTTATGGTTAAATAAGATCCTTTAAAAAAACCAAAGTCATCTAGTACAGTAATTGCATAATTAGAACAAGTTGGAATATATTTACATTTACTATGACTTTTAAATGGTATTTTTTGATATTGTTTTATTAAATAAATAAGAATCTTCTTCAACTTTACACACCCATAATAATTTTACTATTATTTAAGTTTTTTTACAAGTTTAAATGTACTTTTTATAATTAATTTGTTATAATCAAGAAGGAGGATATAAAATATGGATGGATTTCTAAAAAGTATTGGAATAATTCCTAATAATATAAAAATATATGATGTAGCTATGTCTCATTCTTCATATGCTAATGAACATAAAGATAAAAAGAATTATGAAAGATTAGAATTCTTAGGAGATGCAGTATTAGAGTTAGTTGTTAGTGAATATTTATATAACAATTATGAACAAGATGAAGGTGATATGACTAAAACTAGAGCTAATTATGTTTGTGAAAATGCTAACTATGAATATATGAATAAACTTGGTCTTATTAAATATATTAAAGTAGGTAATGGTGAAGTAGATAATATTAAAAAAGCTATTGTAGCTGATATCTTTGAAGCATTTATTGGTGCATTATATTTAGATCAAGGCTTTCCTAAAGCAAAAGAATTTGTTTTAGAAATTATAACCCCATATATTATTAATAAGACTCATTTCTTTAATGATTATAAATCTATCTTACAAGAAGCAGTTCAAACTGATAAAAGAAGTTTATTATATGAATTAGTTGATGAAAGTGGTCCTGCTCATGATAAAAGTTTTACTATAGCAGTGAGAATAGATGATGTTATTTATGGAAGGGGGACAGCTGGTAGTAAGAAAGAAGCTTGTCAAATGGCCGCTAAAGAAGCTTTAGAAAAACTAGCTAAAAAAGTATGAAAAAGAATGGTTTTACTTTAATAGAATTATTAGCAGTTATAGTAGTTATTAGTTTAATAATGTTAATTGCTATTCCAAATATTGTTGGTTTATCAACTGGTGTTAAAAAAGATCAAATGTTAGATGATGCTAAAAAACTTATTTCATTAGCTAAATACAAAGTTAATACAAATATGGATTTAAGAAATAGAGTCGATCCTGATTTGTGTGAAGATGGTGTATGTACCCTTACACTTGCGATGTTAAATGTTAATGGTGATATAGAAGGTGATCCAGATGGTGGTGATTATGAATCAGGTTCTAAAGTAATATATCGAATTAATAATAGTTATGCAGAATACTGTATAACATTAATTGGAAGAGATAGAACTATTGGTTATCCAACATGTGTTGTTGAAAGCGGTTTATACTCCAGAAGTAATGTTCATGATAGGCAATAAAATCTATTTACAAAATAATGAGTAAAGTATAAAAAAAAGGGGCAATATTATTGACAATGTAAAAATTGTAGTGATACAATTAAATTAACAATAAAGGAGGAAAAATGAAAAATAAGAAAGGTTTTACATTAGTTGAATTGTTAGCTGTTATCGTTATCTTAGCATTGATAATGGGTATTGCAGTTGTTAGTATCGGAAGTGTACTACAAAGTTCAAAGAAGAAGATTATGTATGAAAATGCACAAAGTATTCTAAATGGTGTAAAAAAACAATTCCTAATTAGTAATGTTTCAGCACCATCTACTGGTACAGCATATTATGGATTTAATGCAAACCTACTTGATTCAGGTGGAATTGAATCACCATTAGGAGGTAATTTCCAATATCGTACATATAATAGTTCAAACGATGATCAAATTAATGATGGTACTACAGCAATTCTATGGAAGATTGGTGGTACTCAACCAACAGGATGTTCTGCTACTACTGAATCATATGTAGCTTTATCTAGTACTGGTGAATATTCAATTTGCTTAACTGCTGGTGATGGTAATAGTTATATTGATGGAACTGAAACTCAAGTTTCTACTCAAGCAGCAGCAGCACTTAAATAATTAATAAGATTAAAGCATTTCTCGTAAATGCTTTTTTTGTTGTAAAAAATAGTAATTTTTGATAAAATTAATATGGTGATTAGTTATGTTATATATTGGTTCACATGTTGGTTTTAGTAAAAATGATCAATTAGTTGGTAGTTTAGAAGAAGCACTTAGTTATAATGCTAATACATTTATGTTTTATACAGGTGCACCACAAAATACTATGAGATATGAAATTGATGATGAATTAACTAAAAAAGCTTATGAAATAATGAAAGAAAAGAATATTTTATTAGAAAAAGTTATTGTACATGCACCATATATAATTAATTTAGCTAATCCTGATCCAGAAAAACATAATTTTGCTATTTCTTTTCTAAAACAAGAAGTATCTCGTTGTGAAAAACTTGGTATTAAAAATATGGTTCTTCATCCAGGAAGTCATGTTGGTATTGGAATTGATGAAGGTATTAAACAAATAGTTGATGGACTTAATAAAGTTTTAGAAGATGATAAAAGTGTATGTATATTACTTGAAACTATGGCTGGTAAAGGTAGTGAAGTAGGGTTTGACTTTACACAAATAAGTGATATAATTAAACAAATTAATAAAAAAGATTTAATTGGTGTTTGTATGGATACATGTCATATTCATGATAGTGGATATGATTTAAATGATTTTGATAAAGTATTAGATGAATTTGATAAAATTGTTGGTCTTAAATATGTAAAATGTATTCATATTAATGACAGTAAGAATCCGTGTGGTGCTAAAAAAGATCGACATGAAAATATTGGTAAAGGATATATTGGTTTAGATAATTTAATTAAAGTTATTTATAATAAAAGATTAGATAATATACCTAAAATACTTGAAACACCATATATTAATGAAGTTGCACCATATAAAGAAGAAATAGAATTAATTAGAAAATACGAAAAATAGGTGATATAATGGCTAAATTTAAAAAAGATGAAATAATAGAAGGATTAGTTACTGGTATTGAACAATATGGTATATTTGTTAGTCTTGATGAATATTATAGTGGATTAATTCATATATCAGAAATTAGTGATGGATTTGTTAAAGATATTAATAATTTTGTAAATATTGGTGAAACTATTAAAGCTAAGGTTTTAGAATGTGATGATGATACATTTCATGTCAAATTAAGTATTAAAAACATCAATTATCGTATAAATCGTAATAAAACTAAGATAATTGAGACTGGTAGTGGTTTTGAAGTGTTAAAAGAACATATACCAATATGGATTAATGAAAGAAATGAAGAAAAAAATGCGTAAAATCAAAATCTATTATTGACATTATGGGCGTATAATGATATTATTAATAACGTCCATGTAAAATGGGCGATTAGCTCAGTTGGTTAGAGCACTTGCCTTACAAGCAAGGGGTCATAGGTTCGAGTCCTATATCGCCCACCATTTTTTGCCGAAATAGCTCAATTGGTAGAGCAATTGATTTGTAATCAATAGGTTACGGGTTCGATTCCTGTTTTCGGCACCATTTATGGAGAGATAGCGAAGAGGCTAAACGCGACAGACTGTAAATCTGTTCCTTCGGGTTC
>JAEEGL016798178.1_pt1 | contig 19867 bp, 14 predicted proteins | sample 9134231 | NCBI WGS metagenome assembly JAEEGL01 (sample SAMN16246548, study PRJNA631951) | gut metagenome | biome: gut microbiome; feature: rumen; material: fiber-attached | host: Bos | place: Iran: Karaj | collected 2018-10 | reverse complement strand
GCTGTTTGTCGGCAACTATAAGCCGGATGGAATCGACCATCTGTTCCTTTCCATTCAGACCTTCAATTCGCAGGACTTTACATCGAAGACCTCGCCGGACTTTTACGATTACATTATCGTGGACGAATTCCACCACGCCGCTGCACCGACTTACAAAAAGCTGCTGGCCTATTATCAGCCGAAGATCCTGCTCGGTCTGACTGCTACGCCGGAACGTATGGACGGCAAAAGCATACTGCCGTATTTTGGCAACCGTATCGCGGCGGAAATTCGTCTGCCGGAAGCCATCGACCGCAAGCTGCTGTGCCCGTTCCAGTATTTCGGCGTCACGGATAACGTAGACCTGGACAAGCTGAAATGGACCGCAGGCGGATACGACAAAACCGAGCTTTCAAACGTTTACACCATGAGCGGTATGATGGCGGAACGCCGCGCCGATCTGGTGGTGGCTTCGCTGCTGAAATATGTGACCGATATCGACGACGTGAAGGGCTTGGGCTTCTGTGTTTCCGTTGCCCACGCGGAATTTATGTCTAATTATTTCAATGCACACGGCATTCCTTCGATGTTCCTGACCGGACAATCTCCGGATGAGGAACGGCGTAACGCAAAGGAAAACCTTGTATCTGGCAATGTCCGTTTTATCTTCGTTGTGGATATTTACAACGAGGGCGTGGATATCCCGGAGGTAAACACCGTTCTGTTCCTCCGCCCCACGGAATCGTTGACGATCTTCCTGCAGCAGCTTGGCCGTGGTTTGCGGCTTGCCGAAAACAAAGAATGCCTCACCGTGCTGGATTTTATCGGTCAGGCAAACAGGAAGTATAATTTTGAGGATAAATTTTCCGCTCTGCTCTCAAATACCACCCGCAGCGTAACAAGGGAAATCAAAGAGGGCTTTGTTTCCGCGCCGAAGGGCTGCTATATCCAGTTGGAGAAAAAAGCAGCAAAATATATCCTTGAAAATATACGTGCTTCTTATGGCAACACGGCGGGATTGATTTCCCGTATTGCTGATTTCGAGCAGGATACGGGCTTACAACTGACATTTGCAAATTTCCTCGATTATTATCATATCGATCCCCGTATGATTTACAAATTCTCATCTTTCTCCCGTCTGTGTGCAAGAGCAGATGTAATTGATGATTTCAATGAGCCGTTGGAGGAGACATTGACTAAAGCCATGGCAAAGCTGGCTGTGGTAGATTCTCGTCGCTGGATCCTGTTCCTGATGGATCTTCTTTCTCGGTTGGACGATATCGATTTCGTCAGGCTGCCGGCGATCGAACAACGGATGCTGCAAATGTTTTACGTCACAGTGTGGGGCAAAACGGCTGAAGACTGGGACAGCGATGAAGCATTAGAGAATCTTTACACATTAGCCGATTGCCCGGTGCTTTTAGATGAGTTGAAAGCATTGCTGCAGTATCGTTTTGACCGCATCGACTTTATTGATGCTCCTGTGGATGTAGGATTTGATTGTCCGTTGGATCTTCACTGTACATACACCCGCGATCAGCTCCTTGTAGCGCTCGATTTCATGAAGCCTGCCACCGTACGAGAAGGTGTGAAGTGGCTGCCGGATCAAAAGCTGGATGTATTCTTTGTGACATTGAATAAATCGGATAAGGATTATTCGCCCACCACAATGTATAACGATTACTCCATCAACAGCGAGCTGTTCCATTGGCAAAGTCAGAGCACCACAGCGGAGCATTCCCCGACCGGTCAGCGATACATCCATCATAAAGAAAAAGGCAGCCGCGTGCTGCTGTTTGTACGGGAATTCAAAGCCGATAGGATTACCGGCGGTGCTGAGGCGTATACCTATCTCGGCACGGCAAACTACGTAAAACACGATGGTTCTCGGCCTATGAATATCACATGGCGGTTGGATTATTCTATCCCGGCGAAGTTCTTGAAAAAGACGAACAAGCTGGTGGTTGGATAAAGTTATTAGCACATGGACAATTAAATAGAATCGATCTTTACTATAATAATAGTAGCAACATTTTATTTTCCGAAACAAATAATACAATAGGCAGGTAGCTTAATGACAAAGTATGATGAAATAATTAATGATTATGGACTAAATCGCTCGCAGAAGAAATTCTGCAAAATGCCCGTAAAGCATAACATCAGGCTGCTTGCCCCCGCGGGGTCAGGCAAAACCTTTTCGTTGCTCTGGCGGTGCAAGTATATCGTTCATACCTATGAAGAAAAAGGTCTGCCCGCGCCGCATTTTTTGCTGGTTGCGTTTACGCGCGCCGCAAAAGCGGAGCTTGAAAAGAGGATGGAATCCGATGAGTTTTCGGATATCCATGCCACCGTCAGAACGCTAAATGCCTGGGGCTGGGAACAGATCAGAGCGCCGGGCAAAGAACTGATTGATTCTACACAGGATAAGCGAAGTGTTGTTAACCATGATCTGCTTCCCATCTGCCAGAAATATGAACTGATTGCCAAGGCGCTGAGCACACCTTACGGCCGCAAGTCAAATTCTTTGCGCTTTCTGGACCTGATCGACACATTTAAGTCTCTTGGTTTTACTCATACCATGACTGCGCCGGAGTATAAGGCTCATGTCCGACACCTGAAGGATCTCGGTCTGCAGACCTTTATGTGTGACGTTGAAGAACGGATCTGTGCACTTATGGGCGTCCGGCATGAGGACGATAAAACGAAGAAAAAAGCCGTTTCCGACTTTTTCTCCTTCTGGAAGAAAGCGGTCATTCTGCTGAAGTCAAACAACCGCTATACGATTGAGGATCAGAAATACTGGGCGCGCATCTATTTTGAAGAACAGGCACAGGCGAACAAGTATCCGCAGGGCGCAGCGCGGTATACGCACATCATGGTCGATGAGTTCCAGGATATCAATCCGCTGGACTTTGCGCTTCTGCAGGCCGCCTGTGTTTATCACGGGCAGAAAAAGGATAAAGTGTATCTGACGATCATCGGCGATGACGACCAGTCTGTTTTCGGTTGGAGAGGCACTACACCCCGGTATATCCTACATCCGGACAGGTATTTCGGTGTCTCCTTTGATACCTGCGTATTGGACACCAACTACAGAAGTCCTCGCAGTATCGTCGAGATCTCATCAAAGCTTCTCTCCCACAACAAAGACAGAGAGCCGAAAGAAATGCGTTCCGCCGTCAAGGGGAGGGCGCTGATCAAGGTTGAAAACCGCAGGAAACCGCTTCCCACAATCGAAGCGACGATGAAACTGCTGGATACGCTGGTGAAAAACAAAGGCTGCCGGAGCGTCGCGCTGATCGGACGGCGGCAGGTTTCGCTGTTCCCATATCAGGTTTTGCTGGGCGCGGACAATATCCCGTATCACGTGGATGCGGACCTCGATATCTTTGAAGGAGAGGCCATGCAGGCGCTTCAGAATATCCTGCAGATCGTTTACAGAAGCAAGGACGACGACGTAGATAATCCCGCGGAGGCCCTGCTTACGATACTGGATAAGATCTACCGATATAAGATCCCCACCAAGGACAGAGACGGCATACTGGATTTCCTGGAACGGGCAGGCGCGGATACACTGCCGGAAGCGGTTAGTATACTGCGCAAATACGGAAAGCCGATCAAAAATGTTCCTGTGGATCAGATCTGCGATACGGTTATGTCCCTTCTCTCGGTAAAAACGGTATACGAATTCATGAAGCGAATCGAAGAGGATTTCCGAGGGCTGGAAAAGGACTATAACAAAGTTGAAACCGATACGCATTATAAAGAACCGCAGTTTTTCAGACTGACAGAGATTTCCAGACGGTATGGTGACAATTTTAGAGCATTCTACCGCGATATTGAAAAAGCGCGGAAATCCGGTGAGCGCAGCCGCAAGAAAGAGAGAGATTCCATTGCGGAATGGATGAAAGAAACGAATGAGACCGCCATCCATCTTGTGACCGCCACCAGATCAAAGGGGCACGAATATGACGCGGTTATCATACTGGACGTCAACGATGACGAATGGCCGAACCATCTTGCCGACGATATGGAAGAAGAAAGAAGACTGTTCTACGTCGCGCTGTCCCGCGCAAGACAGTATCTGTATTTTGTGACGTCCGCAGACAAACCGGACAGCAGATTCCTGAAAGAAGCGGGATTGTTATAATAAATCATCAGCAGTACTTGTTTTAGAAAGAGTATAATAGTATGAATGAATTGGATAAGCTGAAGCGCGCCAAAGAGTATATTGATAAAATGGCACAGGGTATAAATCCACTTACCGGGCAAAGTGTTCCCGAGAGTGATCTTATAGCAGAAGAGAAGATGTCCAGATTCTTCTCGTATGTGTCCGACATTTTGCAGCAGTCGATTGACACTATGCCAAATGATTTGCAGGTTAAGGAAGGATATGCTGTTACTCTAATGGATTGTGCAACAGGAGAAATAATGCGGCATAAGATACTTTCCAGCTATGATACTGCCAGATATACCACAATGGGCTACAGGACTAAGAAATACGTTGAATTCTCAAGGGTTTCAGATGCGGATGGAATTGAATCAATCAGCAACGAGAGTCCTTTAGGGAAAGCAATTATAGGAAAACAGGCTGGGGACGCAGTCCGCATAAAAATCGATGATATAGTTTCCGTATATAGAATAATGCATGTTTCGGATTCATGATTCAGATAACGAGTTGGGTAGTTTCAAAAAACCTTGAAGCCCATGAAAAAAAGCAGCCTGAAAGCTGCTTTTTTTTGTGTATCCAGGATGTTCCAATCAGAACATTCCTCTTATAATCTGCTGCGCGCTGTTCATTCCTTCGCGGACGTCGCTGCCGGTCTTGGCCAGCGTCGTTTTGTATCTTGTGTCGCCGTAGTATGTCAGCCGGTAATGCTTGCCTTCCTCCGTGATGGTAAAGCCAAAGTCCAGCAACGCCTGACGGGTTGTAGAGGACATTGTTTTGTAGCCGGTCAGTAATTTCTTCAGTTCCTCCGCCCGCTTGTCCGCAAGACCTTCGTATGCGTTCCTCTCAAGGATATCGGCAAGAATATGCTGCCGTCTGGAGCCGGGCTGCGTGTTTTTCAGCTTTTCCGCAATCGCAGAGAGAATGATATCCCGGATCTCGCCCTGGTAGAAATCTTCTTCTTCACCGAAGAACAGCAGTGGCAGGTCCTCAGCCCGGTCGATCTTCGCGCGGAGGCCCTGATTCTCATAGGTCAGCGTTTCGATCTGCTTGATCAGCTTCGTCACATGGTCCTGCAGCCTGCGGATGTCGTCGTCTACGGATTCGATCAGCTTTTCAGCTTCATCCAGCGCCTGTGCTTTCTCCAGCTCGGCCGCGAGGCGGCCCTCCTTCTGGCTGCTGTACTGATCGCGCAGCAGTGCGTTGTTCACGCCGGTCCAGGTGTAGAGCGTATCGACCATCTGGGTGTTGCTGTAATGTATGACTGCCCGGATGACTCTCTCCATCAAGAGTTCGTCGATTCCGTCATAAGCCCGGTACATAAACTTCTTATGCTCTTTGGGGAAATAGATGCCGATCGCGCCGTGATACTCGTTTTTCTCCTCGCAGGCGCGTCTGATCACACTGTTGGACCATCTCTCCTTCTGGACGAGAATGTGCGCGACGCCCTTCAGTCTGCCGGCCATTCTGCCTGTATCCACCGGATCCTCATCGTAATACGTTTTTGAAACATATACGACCGGCAGCCGGTAATTCCGCTCGCCATTAATAACGCCGCTCAGCAGATCAATGTTGGTCTCGTCGATCAGAACGGGCTTGTTTGACACAGGCAAATCCCCGTCGGGCTTCAGGTGCCCGTGTTCGATCAGTATGGTGATAAAGTGCGGCGTGGAAAACGCGCGGCCGACCGTCAGTGCAGATTCCAGATAGCTCCGGTCCAGTCTGACGGACATTTTCATCTCATTGAAATTTATCACGTAATCCGTATCCCAGACCGCGCCTTCGGCGTCGGTTTTTTCATACCGGATTGCAATGATGTTCTCATTCTGGTACTCCTCGACCGCAAGCCAGCGGTTCTCATCGCCGAAGCGGATATTCCGTTCTCCGTTCCATTGGATCTCCGGAATGCGGTTGATCTCGTAAGTACTGGTCTGATTCCACTCGATCGCCAGCCGGATAAACTCGTCCGGCGTCAAAGAATCGTTGATTTCCAAAACCGTAGAAAACAGCAGCATATTTCTAACTCCTTTGCGGTTTTTTCGGAACTTTTCTTTAGTTGATTATACCATAAAAATGGAAAGAATCAAGAATGTGATAATATACGACCCAGAATCACTGGTTTTTTCTTTTACGTTTTTGTTCAATTAGGGTGTACTCCAAATGAACAATATAAGTTGCAGCGAAAGTTGTTCAAATAGGGTCGATTTTTGATATTTTGAACATTTTGTTCATAGGGTCTAACACTCTATTTGAACAAAGGCTGTGATTAAGCATTGACACTTTACTTACAAGCTCTTTGTCCCTCGCTTTTATTTGACATATGTCAAGCGAACTAAACTCTATGTCTCTCAGATTTATCTTTCAAAAAAAACTGCGACCAATCTGAAATGTCATTCCGAATTAGCCATCTCATAAAACAATGAATGAAAACTGCAAGTCAATTATCCTTTTAATATGTCGGTTGCTTGCCGGTTTCGCAAAATTTGCAAGTCCTGTTATGAACGGGCTTACTCCGTTCAGAAAGGAGCTTATGAATATGCGAAAAACGGTATCGCGTGCAGCGCAGACGCACGCCTTGCACACTGACAAAGGAAAGGACAATGTCATTTGTTTTGACGGCGGGGATAAGGTATGATGAGCGTAAACGGGAAACCCGCCGAAGAACGGGAGGGAACGGTTACGGGCGATGAACTTGACGGCCTGAACGAGGTATACAAAGAAATCGCCGACGAGCTCGGCATAGAAACCGCGCTCGGCATCTACAGGATGTTCCACGGAACGCAGGTATCGTTCCCGAACCACCTTTTTTCAAAAGAATACGTCCGCCGTGCCATACGCCGGGAATATAACGGAAAAAACGCGCGGCAGCTGGCAAAGAAATACAATTATTCAGAGCGGAGCGTGTGGCGCATTCTGAAAGAGAAAAACGAAACCGAATAACAAACAGAAAGGAAAAAGAACCATGGAAGAAAACACAAACAACATCCCCGAAAACGAACCGGCCGAAAGCCCCGTGTACAGCACTCCGGCCCAAACCGCCCCTGCACAGCCGAAGAAGAAATCATCCGCCGGAAAGATCGCGGCTTGCGCACTGGCGCTGATCGCGGTTGCGGGCGCCGCCTTCGCCGCCGGAACCTTCATGCCGAAAAAAGGCGCCTCTTCCGCCGTTCCCATAGTTGCAACGAGCGCCGGATCGCAGGAAGCCGGAAAAGACGAAACGAATACAAAACCAACGGAAAAGAAGACGGAGCCCGCAGAGATCTCCCCCGTGGAGAACCACGGGTTCGCGCTGCCCGGCGGCAGATACACGATCGGAGAGGACCTTCCCTCCGGGAAGTATCTGTTTACCTATAAAACGAAGTTGTCGGATGACGATTACTGGAGCAACGATTACCTCTGGATCACCTATGCGGGTTCCGAAGGCAATAACGAAACCTGGGGCGGAGATAAATACGATGATCGCGTGGGGGACGTGAACTACGAGGAAGCCTGCACCGGGAAATCGTTTTATTTCAACCTTCACGACGGCGACGTGCTGCGGGTGGATTCGGAAAACGGCGAATGGACCTACTGACAAAAAATCGCGGCTGAGGATCGCGGCGTTCACCCCTTTTTGCGAATTGAGAAATACATACTGAAAAAGAAAAACGGACTCATGGAATGGATCGTATACATTCCGTGAGTCCCTGTTATTTCTTGTGCCGGTCTGAAGAAATCCGCAATTCATTGTATAATACTGTAGTGAAGTACGTATCATCGTACTTTGACTGTGATAGAATATGCCCGAAATATTAAAATGGGGGAATTTAGGAAAAAAGCAGACAATCGTCTTTTGTTCTTGATTTGCCGGTATGGAACGGCGGTCCGTTGCGTCGGTTGACGGGAGGTACGTTATGGTTGATCTTTTGAAAGGTATTTTGAGGTTTATTCTGAAGTTTGTTGTGGTTTGCGCGGTAATATCGATCTTTTTACTGATATTCTTCGGGATCGTACTGCAGCTTCCCGAAGGCGTGCAGTATATCGTGATCATCGCATCCGCGATCACGGTCGCAGTTCTTCTGCTGGCATGGATAAAGAATCGTTTTTGAAAAGGAGGATAAAAAAAAGATACCTGAAATTGTAAAATGCCACCATTGCAGTGCGGAAATTGAAGTGGGGACGTTCCGCTTGTTCGTTTCCTGCCCTCACTGCAATACCCGCACGCCTTTTAAGGAGGAAAACATCTTATAACCCTCGGTTGATGCCTTTCTTCTTGCATATCAGGGGCAGTTATTGGCTCCAAGGTCGTTTGTTTGTAATATTTCTATATCATTTAATAAAAAACAGGAGGTATAAACATGGATTTCTTCAAAAAAGGTGTTCTCTTACTGATCTGCATTCTTTGCGCCGTATTACTGATCAGCCCCGTTGACTTTCTGCCGGGATTGCATATCGATGACGTCATCTACTTTATCGGAGCCATTGCAAGCTTTGCCGCTACTTTTTCGAACCGCAGGGAGGAATATGAGTTGAACAGCTGAGAGCCTTCAAATAAAAGCATCCGTAACTTTTGTTTGATTTTGTCGTATATGTTATGATATAATAAATAAAAGCTTTATAGATTGCTGTCATGAAGAAAACAGTATTTGAAGGAGATTATTCATTCTATGGCGAAGATAAAGATTATCAGCAATCCTTATAAAAAGGAAATTGTATATCAAAAATGGTCTGACGTTTTCGATATATGGACAACAATTGACGCTTCCGTCAGTAGAAACAGCAAGCTGTTGAGTGAAGAACTGACACATGGGTTCTTCCCTTTCAGGGCAAAACAGATTATTGACGCCATTGTTGAAGAATACAGCTCTGACGATGAAGAGATTCAGATAGTCTTTGAAGGCTCTATGGATGAACTCAAGGATCTGGAAGAATCCTGTGCCGGAGATGAATTGCAAGGGAAAGTGTCGGTCGAGAAATCCGACCTGTTTTTGGAGAATGCAAGAGATATTCTTCCTGAGGTCAGACAGCTTTTTCAAGAAATCAGTCCCCTTATTCATCAGTGCGCAAGCGAAGATAAAATCAGCCGTGACCTTAATCGCTTTACAGATGCATCCAGCGATGTCGTACCGGTTTGCGTCCTTGGAAATTACAGCGCCGGAAAATCATCTTTCATTAATGCTTTAATCGGCAGTGAGATTCTTCCATGCGGAACCGAACCGATCACAGCCAAAATTTATAAAATTGCGCGATCAAAATACGCTGATCGTGCGAGTATCCATTGCGTAGCAAACAATCAAGAAATCAGCATTTGTTTTAAAGATAATGAAACCGCATTTGACTGTGAAAAAACCGGAAATCCGTTAGTTGATCTGATACAAGATGCTTTAACGCATTTTGAAAATGCCGGAATTGTTGACAGAGTACGTCAATCGTTGAGTATCATCAATGATTATGAGAGCAACACGGAGGACGATATGATTTCCGACTTGATTGAGGTCGAAATCCCGTTTATCAGTGGGGTGCTCGCAAAATCTCAACATCCATTCGTGTTGTTTGATACGCCCGGATCCAATTCCGCCTCAAACGCAAAACATCTGCAAGTATTAAAGCAGGCAATGGCAAATATGACAAACGGTTTGCCGATTTTCCTCTGCACCCCGGAAGCGTTGGACAGCACAGATAACGAGCATCTTTACCATATTATTCGTGATATGGAAGAGTTGGACAGCCGATTCACCATGATTGTGGTTAACAAAGCAGATGGATTAAAGCCCCAAACCGGAGGCATACTCGCGGCTGAACAAGAACGTACATTAAGTCAAGCGGTTCCTCGCAATCTGTATTCCGGCGGGTTATTTTATGTTTCCTCTATTCTCGGTTTGGGGGCAAAGAATAACGGTATATTTCAAGATGAATCGTTCGCTGAAACTTTCGAGGAGCAAGTTTACAAGTATAACGATCCGTCTGCTCGAAGATACAGAACGCTTTATACCTTGAATATTATGCCAGCGCAATTAAAACACAGAGCTATTAAGGAAGCCGCAGAACAACAGGATCTTGTTTATGCGAACAGCGGGCTTTTCAGCGTCGAGAGGGAAATTGAAAATTTTGCCGGTAAATATTCTTCATATAATAAATGCTTTCAATCCCAGATGTTCTTAAAGAACGTTATCAAAATAACCGAAGATGAAATCGAGGACAGAAAAAAACAGAAAAGTGATTTAAGACAACTTGTAACAGATCAGCTAAAAAAAGATAAAGATGAGCTGAGCCAAAGTCTCAAAGATACTGCTGAAAATAAGTATCACGACTATAGCATTGATTATGATTTTTACCTGAACAAGTGTCTTGCCGGAACAGACAAAACGTTTTCCGTTGAAGAACTCAAAAAGAAAGAGGAACAACTGCATACCTTGTTTGAAAAAGAACTGGGCCTTGAAGATCAAAACAGAGATGTTAAAAATGCCGTTGCTTCTGTTCGTAAAAACATGAGATCCCGGGTTGACGGCATGGACAAAAGAATCAATTTTGAAGCGCTGAAAGCCGTCGCCTCAGGTTTTAGAGACGATGCCGGGTCAGTTATTGACAGTTATTCCACCCAACGTGAAATAAAACGAGCCGTTGATAAGAAAGTGTCCGAAAGCCTTTTGGATTATGTCGCTGAAACGTATGAGACCGGTCTAAGTGAAGTCTATATAATGCTAGAAAAAAAGTCCATGTCCTACTGGACAGACAAGACTGAGGAATTGAGAGGTGTTCTCGCTGAAATCGTTACAGGGGCAAACATACTGACAGATGAAAGACGTGCGGAACTTGAAAGGATCATTATTACTTATCACCGTATAACATTCCGTGAAAACTACGCGAAAGAGATCTTTAACAAAGAAAAATTTGAACACAAAATCCAGATCGGCGGGCTGATACTTTGGCAGGCTGATCGTTTGAGACTGGACAAACTTGCGAAAGTGTACCACTCAACTTTTTGCGATGGAGTGAATGAAAGGTGCAAATCAATCGAAGAAAGCCACCAGGAAAGCGCACATAATTGGATCCTTTCCTTACTTGACAAAATCGAAGAAAATCTTGTAGAGTACAGTCCTGATCTTTCAAAAAAAGCCAAACAAATTGCAACCTTGACGAATGAAATTGAGGAACTGATCCAGCACCAGCTGAAGCTGAAGCAATACATGGGTAAGCTTTGTGAAATGATGGACTGGAAAGCAAACTGAGCGTAAGATGGTTTTGTATAACCATAAAGGAGAACGTATATGGGCATAAAAAGCATAGTGAAAAAAGCCGGAGGCAAAGCAGGAGATGCCGTTGCAAAACTGGCTGTTTTGAGTCCTGCTCAGCTTTCGGAGATGCAGAAAAAACGGGATGATTATCTCACACAGATTCCCGAAATGGATGATGAAGCTGCTGAAGAACTTACAATGCGGCTTCTTTCCGCAAGCAGCATTGAAATCTTTAATGAGTACCTTCAGCATATTCAAGATTATTATGTGCCAATAAAAATCGACGCAGAGTATGACAGTGCCTTCAGTCCATCCCACAATATCCGATTCTTTAACATTACAAAATGGGTAATTGATAAAAGAGAAAACAGTCTGGAAAAGTTGGTTAATGTCTATCAGGTACTTTCGAACGAGGAATGTAATATCGCACTCGTTTTTCATCGAACCTGCGATGCGACATCGGTATATCTTGCAGTAGTAAACACAGATAATGACGATGATAATGTCGATGTTGAAAACTACCGCAAGAGGCTCGCAGAGGCAATTAAAGGCAACTTCCCGGGCTCGGAATGGACGGATAAGAACGGTGTGGGCGTGTTGCCGTTCCTGAAAAACAGCCTGCCGTACTCCGTAGCAAGCGCATCTAATATCCCCGGGGAAAAATCTGAAAAGTTTATCAGTCAAACGATTGAAAAGCTTCTCGACGGCATTGTTCCGGATACCAAACAAAAAGAATATACAATTATCCTTCTGGCAACCCCGATCAATGACGTTGAGAACAGAAAGCTTCACCTTGCAGAGCTTTATACCGCACTTGCGCCATACGCTGGATGGCAGACAAACTTTACGTACGTTGAATCGGAAGGAACAAATTCAACCGCGACCTTCGGCGTAAACGCCGGGGTTAGCGCCGGTATTCAGCAGGGACAGAATCGTTCTGTAACGAATACTGCCGGTACTACTGACAGCACCGGTCATTCTGAAAGTGACACAAGCGGATCATCCACTACGGATTCAAGCGGTACCACGGTTACTGATTCCACCGGTACTTCAACCGGATCCTCAGAAGCAAATACAGTATCAAACAGCAGTACACATACGGAAGGCACGAACACAGGACAATCGTCAAGCACAGGAAAAACAGATACCGCTGGCGTCAGTGTTGGTGCTAATGTCGGAGTAAGCGCAGGTATTCCTGGAGTAGCAAGCATTAACGCGGGTGGGAGTGTTTCAGGAAACTACAGCCAAGCATTGAATCAATCAGTGTCATCATTTTCGGGAAGCAGTCTATCTGATGCGATGATGAAAGGCACCTCTCAGACTTTAGGAAAAACGGCGACTTCTTCCACCGGGCATGCCATTGCCCAAGCCGTTGGAAAAGCAGTAACCAGCCAAACAGCAAAAACAATCGCCAATACGTTAGGGCGTGCGGTTTCCAAATCAGTTTCTACTGCTTCCGGCGTATATAAAGGCGTTAATTTCGGCGGTAATTTCGGAGCCAATTTTGCACGGTCTTCTAATGTGACCGCCACGGTCGGGAAAAATCAGGGAATCACCCAGTCATTCACTAACTACAACATCAAGCATACACTTGAGATTCTGGAAGAACAGATGAAGCGGTATGAACAGAGTACCGCTCTTGGCATGTGGGATTTTGCTGCATACGTTCTCAGCGAGGATCAAAACGTCGCCAATAACGTCGCACATACCTATCTTGCGTTAACGCAGGGAGAGCAGTCCTATATGGCGCAGACTGCAGTCAATCTCTGGCGTGGCGATATGGGAAAGAACAGCGATGACGCAAAAGAGATCTGCTCTTATTTGAGAGAACTCAGGCATCCTTTGTTCGGGTTAAGCCCAGCGCTGACAGAATCGGATTCTGAATTTAACGCATATCCTGCAATAGTAACTGCTGCAACAAGTCTCTCCGGAAAAGAGCTTGCATTGTCGTTGAATTTCCCTCAAAAATCAGTCGCCGGTTTTCCTGTGGTAGAATGTGCGGAATTTGGACGTAATATAGTCAGCTATGGACAGGACAATCAGTCCGGAGAGATAGAAGTCGGAAGAATCTTCCATATGAACCACGAAGAGAGCAGTAAGGTTGCGCTCTTCAAAAAATCCTTGTGCTCCCACGTTTTTATTACGGGCAGCACCGGATCCGGTAAGAGCAACACCGTGTATCAGATTCTTGATGAAGTGATAGACGCCGGCGCAAAATTCCTTGTAATTGAGCCTGCAAAGGGTGAATACAAAAACATATTCGGCAATGACAAAAACGTTTCAGTCTATGGAACGAACCCGTACTTGAGTCCGCTTCTTAGACTGAATCCATTTAGTTTCCCGGATGGCATCCATGTTTTCGAGCATTTAGACCGGCTTGTGGAAATCTTTAACGTATGCTGGCCGATGTTTGCCGCTATGCCCGCCGTTCTGAAAAACGCGATTGAAAAATCTTACGTTGATTGCGGCTGGGACCTGATGCGTTCCGTAAACAAATATGGTGAGAAGATTTATCCGACGTTTGCTGACGTTGCAGAAAATATACGTATTATCGTTGATACCAGTGATTATGATTCCGATAATAAAGGAGCATACAAGGGGTCGCTGCTTACCAGACTGCAGTCTCTGACGAATGGTATTTACGGAACAATATTTGTTTCTGATGAGATCCCCGGTTCGGATTTGTTCGATAAGAATGTGATTGTTGATCTCAGCCGTGTTGGATCATCTGAAACGAAAGCTCTTATTATGGGGATGCTTGTTCTTAAACTTCAAGAATATCGGATAACAAGTGGCGTCTCAATGAATTCTGATTTGCGGCATGTGACAATATTGGAGGAAGCTCACAATATCTTAAAAAGAACATCTTATGAACAGAATGCGGAAAGCGCAAATCTTGCAGGAAAAAGTGTTGAAATGATATCTAACGCCATTGCGGAGATGCGAACGTTCGGTGAAGGATTTATCATAGTTGATCAAGCGCCGGCCCTGTTGGATATGTCTTCAATTAGGAACACAAACACCAAGATTATTCTGCGTTTGCCCGATCAGAGTGATCGTGAACTGGTCGGTCGCGCGGCTAATCTGACAGATGATCAGATAACCGAACTGGCAAAACTTCCTTGTGGCGTAGCGGCTATCTATCAAAACGAATGGATCCAGCCGATTCTTTGTAAAATCAATGAATTTAAGGCACCAGCATCTTCCTTCGTTTATGAACCTGATGACGACGTTTTTTTGGATCGGAACACAAGAATAGTATCGGATACCTTGCTGCATTGCATCATGGACAATGAAATATTCAGGAACGGAAACAAGGCTGATCTGCTTGAACTGAAACACAAGATCGTAATATCGAAGCTGGATTCTTCCGTTAAAACTGATTTTATGGAATATCTGGCTGCGAATCCGAATAATGAAGTTGCGTCGTTAAGAAAGCTGATTTATGATTTCCTGAATGCCAGAACAGCAATTGAGAATTCACAAAACTGCTCCGATTTGTCAAATTGGGTTGCTTCTGTGCTAGATAGTCTGCAGCCTTCTATAAAAGATTACTCAAGAAAGCAAATCAATCTTGCTTTGGCGCTTCTTATCTATGAACAAACAATACGTGATCCATCCTATCACGATTTATTCTGCAGATTTAAAGAGGTCTATCAAACAGAAGGAGGTGTTTTCTGATGCAGGAATTGAAAAACTCCGATCTTCAGGAAATGAAAAATCCTGATTTGGAAAACTATCGTAGCATAAAACCGGAACAGGGAACTACTGTAGCAGAAGCCAAAGAATTTTTTGATAACGAGTTTAAGAACCCCGGGAACGCAGGCGAAGATAATATTCCGGCTGCAAGAAATGAACGTGAGCTTAAAAATGACAGCAGTGAATATGGGGTTGGAACACAGGACTCACCCCGATATATAATAACACGAAATGAAGGTTTAGAGAACAACGATCATCCAATTACAGGAGTAAGATTTGAGAAGAGAATCATTGAGCTTCCTAACGGTGAATATGTAGAAGGGGTATTCCCCATATTTAAATCGTTGTTCGATGCGAAGATCCCAGAAGATTTATATCTTCAATCAGACAAAGAGCAGTTTAAGGAATGCAACAGGCAATTACTTAAGACAATTGAAAACGATCCCGGATTAAAGGAAAAGTTTTCTAAGGAACAGTTGGATCAAATCCGGGACGGCGTTTATGACGGAACTGCTCCGGATGGTTATGTCTGGCATCACGATGTCGAGGCTGGGAAGCTTCAACTTGTTGATTTTGAGACACATTCTCATACGGGGCATACCGGTGGCCGCTCTCTTTGGGGCGGAGGATCAGATAACAGATAGGAGGAAATGCAATGGAAATAACATGGAAATACATAAAACCGCTTGATGATCCATCGGCAGTAAAAAGGTTTCTAAAGACGAATAATGTGGATTTGCCAAAAAAACTGATTGAATCCATCGAACAATTCAATGGTGGAAGACCTTCCGACAAACGAATAATCACATCTTCAAAAAAGGAATATGTGTTTAAGTCGATGTTATCCTATAATATAAACGACAAAGAGACAATCTACAGTGTATTTCCGGAGTTGTTTAAGGATACGCCATTTTTTCCGTTTGCCTCAGATGCGGCAGGAAACTTTATATGCTACGATATGAATCAAAAGAGATGCGTTCTGCTTAACCACGAGAACAACCAACCGGAAACAATCGTAGAGATGATACGCCTATACTGATTATCAGTAATTCATCCGTAAAACCGACAATCGCCACTGCGTAGAGGCTAACCTGTAGTCTGACAGCGGCGATTTGTTTTTATATCAGAATGTTTCCACCAAAAGAACAAGGCCTCACGAAATGGATTATTCACATTCCGTGAGCCCTTGTTTTTTCCGTCTGTTTTAATCTTCGTTGTTTCCCGATGAATACGCCGCGGCGACGTCTTTCTCCACGTCATCCTCGGTTGAATCGGTATGTGCCGGCGCTTTTGCGTGGGCGAGCTTTTCAACGTCACCGATCCGTTTCCCCGCAAGTTCGGCGATCACACTGATGCGTCTGGCGTCATAATAATCTGAGGCGTTCTCGTCGGACAGGACCGAAACGATCAGATCGCGCACGTCGGCCAGTTTGCCGGAATCGATCCAATCGAAGGAAGTCACCAGCTTCAGCTGTTCCGAATGATGCTTCTTAAACGGTTTGCATACTGTCTCGTCCTCGTTGCGCATCAGCGGAATGCTTCTGTCGTAACCGAGCGAGGAACCGCTGTCGTAGATCGGCGCCATACCGATCCATTCCAGCGTTTCGGCGTTGCGGATCGCACCGAAATTGTTCAGGTGTCGGTCCTCGTTGGCAATGATATAATCCAGCACGATCATCCTGTCCAGAAACGCGGTCACCCCCGGAATGCCCAGCGCTTCGGCGCAGTTCACAAAATGCGTATAAAACGACGTCCTGTTATCTTTCTTTTTTGTCTGCAGAATGCGCCAGGCCGGGATCAGTTCCGTGTTTTCATCCACAAAGTCTTCACAGATACTGTAAGGTGCGCCTTTCTCCCAGACAACGGTATAGGGAACGCACGGGATTCCCAGACGCTGCGCCACACCTGTGGCGATCACCTCGTTCAGAGGCTGCTGACGGTACGGATTGGAACCGCCCTTTACAAGACAGCGCTTGCCGCCGATGATCTTCCAGCGCTTTTTCAGATTACCGTCCGAAGTATTATCCGGCGAACTGAAATCAAGCGCGTCCGGTTTTTTATTTGCGCCGAAAAGCACGTCGCCGATGTCATCGGAAAACGGATTCTGAAAGAAATTAACCTTTTCCCATGTAAGATCCGAATCTGCAGGGCAGATCCAATACTGGTCCGAAAGACTGAGCCCCCAACAGCGCAGCAGCAGCGTCCTGGTATCCCGGATCTGCAGCGTTTCCATTGCCTCCCGTACACCGGAACGGCTTGCGGGAATGGAGCGATCCGTCCACCACTCGTTCAGGGCTGCACGGTCCGTAATCCCCTTTTTTACGGTCACGCCGACAGGCAGATGCTCCGGCGCGAAGAGTTCGCAGACCTTTTGAATAAAACCGGTTTCCCTGTCCAATTCTATCCTGACGACTGCAACGTGTTTATGCATCAGCGTACACCGAAGGAACCCGTCTTCCTGTGCCTCTGCAGGTGTGGCCATTTTCATCCGGAGTGATTTGATTTCAGCCTGCAGACGGTTACGTTCTTCGATCTGTGCTGCAAGCGGCATGATCTCGTCATCCCGCAGATACCGGCTCTGTTTTACGCCGTTCTCAGACCACTGATGATAAAAGTATACCTTGCCGCTGACTGTTTTTTTTGATATATATCCTTTGGGGAGTGCGGCGACTCTTGCGGTGAGTTCTGCGATTTTGTTGAGATACTCGTTTTGCGTCATTCTTACCACCTCTGTTATCCCCTGTATTATACCCCATATTATCCCCTTTTGTCAAGAGTAATAAGAGGATTTACTCAGAAGTCGATAATCTGCACTGTTTGCGATGTCAAAAGATGCCGGGCCAAAAGCGTCCGGCATTTTTGAAATGTTTTTTGACTGCGAAACCGTTATAATCACTGAATCAGTTTTGTTGCCAGTGGGCGTCGTTTTTCTTCTCGTGTCTGACTGAGAAATACTTGATCAGCGCGTGTTTTTCAACGACTTTGCATTTTCCGAAATCCGCGGCGGGGAATTCCGGGTCATTGAACAGCTTCTGCACCGTTGAGTAACTCCAGCCCGTCATCATTGAGATATCGTAAACGTTGTAAAAACTGACGTCGCCGAAACTCTCAGTTGCTTCGTCAAACCAATCCATACCTTGCACCTCCTTCTTTGTTTCACTGCCATTATGCGGCAAACGTGCAGGAAATGCAATTATGCGACTCCATACTGATATTTGGATACCGTTCAGCCCCGTTCAGAGGTTCCGGATCTTTTGCAAAGCGGAGAGAATATAGTTCTCGTATTCAGATACGGGGACGGAATCCGGGATCAGCGTCCGGATCCGTTCCAATCTGAGCGTCAGGCGTTCTTTCTGGTTGCCTTTCAACTCTGACAGCACGGCATAGGTCACATCCCGCGTTAAGGAGCCTTCTTCGAAGAGCCTGCGAAGGATGATTGTTTGTGCGTGGGAGGGGGTGCTCTCGTTTTCGTCAATGAAATCCACGACGTCGCGCTGGTTCTCCTCGCCCAGATACGAGAGTTCCACGGCAGGGCGCATACGGATGCGGTCCTCATCTACGAACTCCAGGAGCTCCGGCACAAGGTAAGTCAGTCTGACGAAACGGCGTACCTGTTCCCGGCTGTCTTCAAACTGTTCGTTGGTCCGGAAATCTGACCCCACTGGGGGCACGTCTTTTTTCGGCCTTCCGGCGGCCTTATTCAGCACGTCCAGCTTCATCTTATAAGCGAATGCTTTCTCGCTCGGAAGCAGGTTCTGCCGCTGGTGCAGATTGGAATCCAGCATGAGCAGCGTCGCTTCAGACTCATCACAGTCATATACGATCCCGGGGATGTGATCAAACTGCAGGATCTCGCATACCCGTTTTCTGCGGTGACCGGCGAGGATCTGAAACCGGTCTGCAACCGGACGCACGATGATCGGCTGAAGGACGCCGTGAGCGGAAATACTCTCCAGCAGTTTCAGAAATTCTTCGTCCCTCCTGAGATGAAACGGGAAAGCGGGGAAATCATCAAGTAAATCAAGGGAAAGTCGGCACAGTTCTTTGTTCTGCATGACATAAAACCTCCTGCATTTTTCATCAGAAAGGCCCATTTTTCACAACTTACCAACGCGATTCTTTAAAACCCCCAATTCCGGGGCCCGGATGCCTTGTAGCCCTGTTTTTTTGAAAAAACCGGCGACAGCGATCCGTTCACGAAGCGTCTGCCCGGAGCTTACCACAATTTTTTCCCGTTCAGCCCCCAATTTGCACCCCCAATTTGTATTTCTGTAAATGGTACGTGCATGGTATATCTTTTTCGGAATAAGCCCGAAAATGGCTTAAAATAAGGGGAAAACGCGAAAAAAGGGTACCGGATAACACATATCCGATACCCTTTTCCGTGGCCGTTACGTACGAAAAAGATCAGCTTTGATTTTGCCAAAAACCGACTGAAAAAAAGAATAGATTTGCAGTTTGCTGATTTTTTTCAGTTTGTAAGGATCCTGAGGTTCAGGCTTTCCGGATCAAACAGGCTGCCCGCGCCGATTTCAAACTCGGTCGTCACGTCCCGCAGAGATACCGTCAGCGGTTCTTCCGCGGAGGCCTCCACGCGGGAGCCGTGCTTCAGCCCGGTAAAGCGCACGTTTTCAAAGGTCAGTTCCCGCAGCCGGTCGCCGGACTGCAGGTCTCCGGCGGAATCCGCACGGTAATGCAGCGCCTGATCGGCGTTTTCCACAATCAGATTCCGGAAAACGATACCGTGGGAATGTTCTTCGGCAGGGAAGGTCTCGCTGGCGAAAAAGATCATCAGCGAGTAAAGATT
>JAEEGL013132686.1_pt1 | contig 19867 bp, 11 predicted proteins | sample 9134231 | NCBI WGS metagenome assembly JAEEGL01 (sample SAMN16246548, study PRJNA631951) | gut metagenome | biome: gut microbiome; feature: rumen; material: fiber-attached | host: Bos | place: Iran: Karaj | collected 2018-10 | reverse complement strand
GTTGTTGAGTTCTTCATACGGATATATGGCGGTATTTGCAAAGTCATTTGTCACATATTCAGTTCCGACCACAATATTGATCGACCAGAACTTTTCTCCGCTATCATCGACAAAGTTCTTAATCCTGATCTTATCCATCTCAGCCGGTGCACCTATCAGCCCGCCAAGCAAAAGCATCGAAACAATTGACTCATCATCAAGGCTTTCCATCCCTCTTGTACTGATAAAGAAAGTCTCCATAGTGATTCCATCTGCTGCCCAGCATTCAAGAAAATACGGTCTTTTCCCTATCGTTCCGCAATCCCAGCCGATATTTACGGTATCGTATTCATCTCTTGGCTCAAATGTCTGTCTTTCATGATCGATCATCGGGAGATAGAAATCTTTGTGATTCCTGTAATGTATGAGAAATTCAATCGGTTTTATCATATGCAGCTCCTTTCTGAATGCAAACGGGGCTAACCATATGGTCCGCCCCGTAGCTAATGTTATTCAAGAATAATGCGTATCTCATAGTCAAAGTTAAACGCATTGGTGTATATTTTTATGGTCCAGTAGTCTTCATCATCTTCATAGCCTAATCTGCCATAATAATCCGGCTGCTCATATGAATCATCTATGACCTCGCAATCATATTCTTCACACATCTTATCTTTCCAGTTATGGATACCCTCGAGAACCTTGTCTCCTCTGTTTTCAGGATCAAGATAAATACAGTTCAAAGAAAGATCATCATCGACGATTTCAAATTCATAAGCAGGCTTAAACTTAAACCCAGCGATATCGATGATCTCGTCAGTTTTGTATAATACGGAATCCCCCTCTATGGGAGCATCCAGGTTGTTGAGAGCAGAGAGCTTGTTCGCATCGTCAACAGTCATATTGCTGATATTTATTTTAGTGCCATTGATAAGCATAAGTGCCTCCTTTCAGATCCGTCCGGCAGCCTTTTCCATATGGACCTTGTAGGCGATGAGTCTAAGAACATAGTCAGGCATTTCTCTGGTACCCTTCTCCCACGCCTGAAGGGTACGGAGAGGCATACCAAGCCATTCGCTGAACTGTGGGCGAGTCATTCCGGTCACATTCCGGATTGCCGCGATATAATATGCAGTCATTCTCTTCTCAGAATCCAGGTTCGCATCAATCTCAATATTCAGATTCATGCCTTCGATACTATAATCAACAGTCTTCATATCGTTTTCTCCTTTCATATAATTTTCCAAGTACATTGTACGTTTACATGATAGGCGTACAGCGTGCGTTTTGTCAAGATAAAAAATCCTGGGAGCCTAAAACTCCCAGGACATATTCTAAGTATTTTATCTCATGTTTTTATGCATAATCTGAGGCCTCAATATATTCTTTTTTTTCAACCTCACTTTTATACTCTTCAAGTCGTCTCATACGTTCATCTAAATAATTCCTGTGTTCAATATAATCAATCCCCTTTAGTGATTCTTTAAGCAATTTCAAAAAATCCATTTTTTCATTAATAAGTGGAATCTCACTTCCTGTCCAAGAAGCAGAAATTGGAAATAGAAGAATTTCCTGAAAATCTTCAATTTTTTTATTTTCCATTAAATACTCTAAAATAAATTCAAGTTTCCAATTAGGTGCTACATTTACAACAACTTCTATTAGCTTCTTTTTCTTATGTATATCTAAATCACTATGCAATCTGTCATGAAGCCACTGTTTTTTTCTACTTGTGACGATATCAAGTTCATTATGAATTCTTCCTAGCACTAATCTTGCAGGATAATCAACAAAAAATAGCATATCATTTTCTACAAGAATAGGATATGCATAATCTATACACTCCTTCCAACTATCAGAATTCCAAACAAGCTCAAAGATTGTCTGTTCACAATAATCATTCGTATCATTGTTTTTAATCCAATCTATATATTCCTTCCAAATATCCGGTCTTTTATCAAATATCTTTATAAATAATTCTCCATCGGAATCAACATGATCACTTATTCCGATAGCATTAATATAAATTCTTGATAATTTATCATAACAATCAATAAATACATCCATGCATAATGCTAATTCATCTTCACGATATCCATAGTCAATAAAAATCGATGATAAATTCGGTTTTTCAGTCAATGTTTGAATGATAAATCTTCTTATTTCATCGTCCCAGTCTCCGTATCGTTTCAACATTCTTATTGATGGTACTATAGGCTTGTCACTAACCAAATTCAAAGTTACAAATCTTTTATATCCTTCAACTATATCTTCATTTATATCGTTTTCAGGCAAGCATTCCCAAACACATGCCATCCACTCTTCCTTTCCATTATATTCCCCTTCATTCAATAAGGTATACGTCTTTTCATATCCTACATTCTGTAACATATATGTTATTTGTTTGTATTTATTTAGGTTTAAAGGAGCTTTATTATGTAAATATTCTTCAAAAACGCTAACATAAAAATCTACATCGTTTTCGAGCAATTCGAATACTATATCAAGTCCTCTACTTATAGACCATTGATCACGTATATCAACTTTTTCTTGTAAAAAGCTGCATATCACAAATAATGACTCATAATCCTTCAAAGAATATGAATCCATTTCCGATATTATATTTTCTCTTCGTATTTTTTCCTCTTCTTCAATTGATTTACCCAGCAAATGATCTCTAGATAAAACCTCATATATTTTAAATTCATTATTCGTATTTGCAATCAAATATCTATCATCAATTGGGGAGTGGATCTGTTCAGCGACTTCTCTATACCTATCTATTATTTTTGCATCTGAAAAATCTAAATTATCTTGTCTAATCACATAAGTATATAATGCATCAAAATCAGATTTTAAATACATTTGTGAATCTTTTTCGTCTAATCCATTGAAATGTACCTCATATAATATTTTATCAACTTCATTTTTATATATACTTTTAACCCGCAAAATACCCAATAGTTTCCATATCTCATTTCGCAATAATGCTATTTCCTGCGTATAATTTAAAGTCATCCGTTTGAAAATAGATTTTCTACGATTCTTTGTATCCTCCAAATGTGTAAACTCTGTACGCAAAGCATATTGAGCAATGTTAATCATAAGTAAACTGAAATTAAAATTATCTCCGTTATCACATTTATCCCAGATTCTTTGGATTAAAATCATTTCTTTTTCATATTTATTATCCTCAGAATGCTCATCATAAAGAAGGAAATCACAAATCACAAAATAAAAATCCATTATCAAATCCGGGCGCTTTTCATAATAGAGCATAAGAAGATCAAGTGCATCATCATATGCTTTTGTATACTTTAAGCCACCAAGAATATATATTTCTTTCATGGTGATGTTATGATGATTCTTTCTTTTATCAATATCATAACCATGAAGGTCAAATTCAATATATTCTTCATCATCAATCTTTCTCTTTATGATATACAGTGCCTTATCAGGTGCAACAGGATAAAATGATTCTAGATAATCCATTTCCTGTTCGCTTGAAGCTCTATTCCATGCTGCAGCAACAGAATCATTAATGTACTGTTTTAATTCATCAGAATAAAAAATCTCCATCAACGTATTCAAAGCATATATCGTTTTATTTTTGTATCTAGGAAATGAAATGTCAATTAAGTCATCAATTAGAACCCATTTTTTTACAAACAGAACATAATAAAGAATATAATTTCCAAAACTTTGATCCGATACTCTAGTTATTTCACCCTTAAACCAGTCAATCAATTCAAAAGTATATAGTTTTTCTATAATCTCATTTTCATTAAATTCAGAACCATAATGTTTTTTCAAATCATTATATAATTGATTATTATCACCGAATACCGGGCCTGATACCGATATGAAAAAGAGCATCAAAATGTCTTTCTTTTCTAAAGCTACATCATCAATAATCCGACCGTAATAATTCTTAAAAATATCCTCAGAACTACGTATAGAAGGGTATCCATCCTCAATTGATCGCATACCGGCCAAAAAAGCAAGCCTTGCATTTCCGTTTACAATTTCTGAAATCTTATCTAAATATATGGAATTTACTATTCCCAAATCCTTTTTTAGAATATTTTTTATTTCATCATCTGAAAATTTCTCGATTTGTATAATATTTGGAGAAGAATATTTTTGAGCTATACCTATTAATTTTTCTTTAGCGTAATCCCTTACAGAAATTAAAATTTTGATATCATACTCTTCAGGGTATGTTAATAGTGTGTTTAGCACATTATCTAGGCTAACCACCATATTTGCATCATCTAAGAATATTATGTATTTGCCAGGAGTATCTATATAGTATTTAAAATCATCATACAAAAGATTTCCATTATTTCGAATGCATAAAACTTTATATTTAGTGCTATCCTGAAAACGACATACTTCTATCGCAAGTCTGGTTTTTCCAATTCCAGATGGTCCAGTCAAAATTGTGACTGTATTATTCACAAGGCTTTGGTTTATTAAATCAATTTCTTTTTCTCTATATAAAAAATCAGAACCTATAGGTGCATTTATACCATTTGCATCGTACGCTTTTACAAAATCTTCTACATCAAATATCTGATTAGTATCAATACTAATACCAAGATGCCCCTTAGCTATATGAGGATATTTTTGGGCCAAATCATGAGAAAGAGTTCCAATACTAATAAGTTCTATTTCAACGCCCTCTATAAGTTTCATAAAACTATCGAATTGGTCAGGATGAATATTTGTAGAACAAAATCCACAGATAATCTTTTTTATTTTATCTCTCTCTAGCGATAATTTGCCTGAATCAAAGCACGACAATATATCTGCCTTTATCTTTTCAGCAGGTTTTGAAGCAACAGTTCCATAACATATCAGGATATACTTTCCATCATCAGTCAATACATAAGTATCTGGGATACCCTTTGTTGGCTTATTAGAGCCTGTCTGCACTCCTAAAGGTTGGATATTATTGAAGTTATACTTCTTATACAGATACTCATCAAACAGTTTCTGGAAAGCACCACCTTCTAGTTCCATTATCTTGCTTTGTATAAGATTTACATAACTCAATTTTTTTACCTTTCTAACTTAACAATAATGCTGCATTATATTGATGTGAATCTATGTTGTCATCGTATGATACATTAGTCAATGGAATCATAATCCAAGCGCAGTTTCTGTCCTTTTTTTGTAAAAGGAAGTCCAATATATAACCGGCAAAAATATTGATACTATTTCCTGCTTAGCAATTCTTTAAAACCGGTTATTCGCTGAAGTCCTATGTTCTCATCAGGATCTATAAAAATTTCTATTTTTTCAAACGGATCTGGAACGTTTCCCATAAGAATGTCCAATTTTTCTTCTGTTGAAAAATTGTCTGCTGTCAGAAGAGCATTAAATTTCTCATACTGGACATCATCATCCATACCATCTTCACGCTGATTTGCATACACCGATAATGCTCTTGTGACATTCAAGAAATTGAAGAATTTGTAGAAATCACTCCCATATTTTCCGGAAGCAGACAGATCATATAAATCATCTTCAGCTCTGTAAAAACGTTCACAGCACTCAACAAGCTTTTTATAATTCTCTCTATCAATATCCATATAATCTCCTCTCTCCAACGTTGATTTTGGGGTTCTATATAAAGCTTTAGGAAATTGTGGTCTAATTGATGTATTCTTTATATAAAATAATATTCCGTCAACGAAAACATCGATGAATACTTACTTAGAGCATCGTTCAGCGAACGGCTATCAGCCAAAAAAATGCCGGTTATTTAAATAAACAGATTAATCTATTTCGTTGCTACAAATCTACTATATAGTCACATAGATGTTCTATTCCTCAGGCCATATACGTATAATAATACTCTTCCGGAGAAACAAGGCTCCAGTACTCTAATCTATATACATAAATATCAATCACCCACTTTTTTTCCTTATCAAAAGTTGTTTTTGCTGAGATGCGTGTATATCTGCAACCCGCTGTTGAAGCCAAAGGAATTTCACTCTCAAGTTCTTCAACTGTATACTTCAAAAGTTGTGTTTTAAATTTCTCCTTTATTATCTCGTCATTTAGCAATACTCCATTGTTATCAAACAACAGGTAAGTAAACTTATTCAATCTAGGATCATCTTTTCTATCCTTTAAATATGTAATCGCTCGTTCAATATCATTTTCAAGATATAATCCAAATAATGCCACTACGGATTTTTCAGAACCATTCTCAATTGATTTTTTTAAATATAATTCCGCCTTTTCAAAATCGTGATATTTGCCTTTAGTATTTAAAATTCCAGCCTTTCGCTGGGCTTCATGAGATCCGGCAAGCACTAAAGATGACAATATATCCTCTGCAACTTTGTATTCTGAACGAGCGTATTCAGCATCCGCTAATTCAATTAATGTTTTTATATCATTTTCTGATACTTCGAAATCTAAATCCGATAATACCAATTTATCTGACTGGTTTAATACAATGTTTATGTATTTAAAACAACTATAAATATTTAATTCTAAATCTTTGATGTCTGTAACATTTCTAAAATTCTCACAAAGCATTCGTGTAGCAAACACGAGTGCGTTACAAGGCTTTTCACACATTATGTAACACAATTCAATATTCCAAACCGAATCAAATAACCGGTTATATCTATGAGAGTCCTCGGACATATTGTATTCATTATATATCGACAGATAAAAATCGATTGCATATTGAAGTTCCTGCAGTGAATGATCTATATCTCCTTTTAGGAGATATGGGTATGATTTTTTTGCACATTCTAAAAATATCAAGGATCTCGTAGTAGAATTTTCTGAATCATTTGTTTCAGCCCAATTATTATAGTACTTTGTTATATTCATAAGCAGAAAACATAACAAAAAATAATTCCTTTTCCCGCAAAAGTAATCAATTCGTTTTTCAAGTAGTTGTTCTTCATACCAGTTTTTATACATTTTGTTGCTTCCTAAAGAAATAATCCTAGCCGTTTCATAATCTTTATTCAGCATAAACAATATCATTTTTTCTAATTCATATGTATATGATGGAATACTTTGAGGCCCTAATAAGTTCCTCAAAACTTCAATAATAAAATTTAGTATTTTAACTGCTCTTTCAAATTCATCATTCATCAGTAATGCTTCAGCATATTCATGAAGCTTAATATATACCTTTGCGTCAAATCGTCTCCCTAATGTATGTTCTTTATAGATATAGTCAAAAACAGCGGAATAAGCACTGATATTTTCATCATTTTCATTTATATCGCATTTAGCTATATTCAGGTCTGATATAATAATATCATCTTTGTTTGTTGTGCTTTCCTTAACTAAAACGTAATAATTTTTCGCGCTTGAATACATCTTATTTAAATACAATATATCTGCATATTTCCCTAAAACAGCAGAAGATATTTCACTGTACATTTTTACATTTGTATACTCAATTATAATCTCCTCAATTTCAACCAATGCATTCATCGGATCATCTATATACGCATTACATAGACAGATGCATGCTTTTATAAGATAATAATCAATATTCAAATCCACGTATTTACATTGATTAATATTCAACAAATCCTGATATGTGTTTTTTGCATTTTGATAGTCATGCATTGCAAATAAACAATTAGCTTTATACCATAATCCCCTAGCAACTCCATTTTCTATACATCTATTAGAAAAGAAAAGTAAACCCTCTCGATATTTCTCGATTGCTTTATCGAATAGGCATACTTTTTCATAACACAGGCCAGCCAAATAATAATATTCCGGATTTGGACGAATGAATAATCTATGAGTTTTATACTCATAATCCTCAGAATATTTGATAGCATCAATATATGCCCCAGACTCATAGCACGCATTGAGTAATCTCCATAAAATGTCTAGTGAATCTATGGTATCTATTTTCCTCTGTTTGAACTTAATATATTTGTCCTTATATAAAGCTACCAACTTAGTATTATCATTATTCAGTTGAGATTTTAAAATATCCAACTCATCACGAAATTCTACATTATCACCAAGTAGTTTTTCAGTGGCCACTAGACATTCCATAGCTATACTATGATCGCATATATTTAACATCAATAAATATGCAGTCCAAAACGAATAGTAGGCATCATATATTATTTTATTCGGTTCATTAAGAACATATAATGATATAGAATTTATATAATCAATTTCTTCATGAAAATCGTATTCTTGTATATTTAATTTATATAATGCATTTAGTCTTATGGTAAAACTTGAGATACATTCTAAACTGCATTCCCCAAAAACTTCTCTTGCAAGTGAAATCAATACACTACCAATTTCAATGCATGTCTGATACATTTCAAATGAAGTACAGTATTCATATTTTTTAATTAATGATGTATACAATGCTCTACCGACTTCATTATTTGGTTTTTTTGAATATTCCAGAGTCTGAGCCTCAATTGTTTTTTCAATCCATTTTAATGCCTCATTCCAATCTGTTTCTATGCCAATATTGTTCGCATAAATATCAGATAATTTTATCATTGCTTCAACAAATCCAGATTCTGCAGCCTCCCTAATTAATTTCAATGCTCTTATATAGTCTTTTTCAACATCTATTCCATTCAAGTATGCCAAACCAATCAAATATTTATGTTCTAAATTTTCTTCATCATCAGGCTTTTCTATTTTTTCGAGTTCGATCTCAATTTGATGATATGCGTCAGAATCACAAGATATATCAATCCATTGTGGCAACTCGGGGTAGTGATGCAATAGTTCTATACAGTCAACATTTTCCATCATAATAGCAAGTATTGATGAGTTAAGTTCCTTTGCAAGAGGATATTCTATTCTCTCTACATAATTAGGTTTTCCGTCTACATCCTCAAGAGCATGTCTCGTTACCAAAAGTACAAACAAGTTACATTTGGATATGCTTTCTTTTATGTTTTCAGTATAGCTTTCTCCGAGTGTCAAAAACTCATCATACCAAATTGCTATATCCTGATATTTGTAGTTATTGTGCAGCATCTTCATCAAATCATTTGCATATTGTCTGTCCTTTTTTCGATAACTCAAAAATATATATGAATCGAATGAGTTCTTTATCCTCCTTTCAACATCATCATCAATCAATATTTCATCCAAATATTTTTTTAATTTATCAGCATAACCTATTGCAGTCGAATCAGTATCACTAATTCTCAGATACTGCATATCACCAAAATTGTTAGGTTTTGAATACTCACTTGACAATCCAAATTCTACGATAATTGGCAATATAGGAATGTTTGTTTTTTTTGCAAATACAAAATCCTTCTGCATAGCCCTACAAGGGTTATTTAGAATTTTTTCACTTACAATTATAATGAACAGTCTCATTGAGCCCAGAAACGATTCTTCGTATAAGCGTTCACATCCTTCATTAGTCTTGTTCAAAAAATAAATGGCGCAATCATGATATTCAAATAACAATTTACAAATTTTATCAATTCTCCAATCATCACCTTCATGACACGTAATATAGACTTTTGCCTTTCCTTTTGGGCTTTCATTTCCCTTAGTAATAACGTTCAGTCCAAGTTCTTTATCGATTAGCATTTTCCTATAATCCCCTTTGTAATTCAGCACTTGTATACTATTTTAGGTAAAATGATTAACTGAAAGTTCAAAAATATAGGGCAACCCTTTTATTAATATTGAATCATCTATAATTTCTCGTTAGATTTACAAAAAAAATTTGCCAGGCTTTTCGCTTAACGGAATGACACTTATTACGCAAAACCCGTTTCCAATTTCAGATTCTGTAATTGGAAACGGGTTTTATATTTCAGATTACAATTACGTACTAAGTTTTGGATCACACATATACACGATAAAATCGCCCAAAGTACTCCAATCCTCACCAATCATTTCTATTCGAAGAACCGTTACTCCAGTGACATCAATCTCAATTTCATGGGGCATTGTATTCTTTGTCAGCTGAGGTTCACTATACAGGAGGATGTCATCTCCATATATATATACGCTTCCTGTCTTCACCCTAGTTCCACTAAGATTAGCAGTTTTCGGAGAAACAGAAATCACTGCTGTCAGCACGCAGTATTCACCATTTAAATAAAACGAACTCGACTGATCAGAAACACTCCAATATATCTTTTCATGCACTGTACCAAGGCTATCCTCATCGTGCTCCGACGAGTACAACCCGCCCCCTTCAGAAGCGAATGGTGTAAGATCACTAAGATCGATGGTTATGATCTTACAATACTCCTTTATGGAGGCAATATCATCTGCTGACAATAATCCATTATTCATTGAATCAACATATGAAACCATTGCACTATATCCATCGGCTCTAGATATTTGTTTCCCCTCAAATTGAAGCAATTCTATATATTCCGTCCTTGCAGAAGCTCTCAAATCATCTGCTTCTCTATAGCGTTTCCATTCCTCTACACTGTCTATATATTCAAGTGCCCTGGCACATTCATTATAATTCCTCTCCGCATATGCAGCAGAGGCTAAATCATAATAATACTCACCGATAGCATCCAAATATTCGGCAGATCTTTCATAATTTCCCAATTCAATGAATATAGTCTGTGCTATATCAAATTGATTCTGCTGATAATATCCCTCTGCCAGCGCATAATTTTCTGCAGTTTTCTTTGCCTCATATTCTGAACGAACTTTAGTCAACATGACTAATGCATCATTATATACTGAGCAATTTTCTGGGATTACAGCCAGATATCGCAAAGCATGTTCATAATCCTCAACTCTCTCAGCCTCTTCTGCTAATGCTAGTAATTTGGCACAGGAATCTTCGTAGTATGTTTTTGAGTCCTTGTATGTCAGACACTTGGAGAATTCTGTCACTGCATTTTCATATTGCTCTGCATAATAAAAACTAAAACCTCTTTCATATGCAGTATTTCTTTCTTCTATCAAACGATTAATTTCAATTACTTTATTTTCAGAATCCTTAAAATCTCCAAGTTTTTCAAACTTAATCAGTGCTTCTTCATAGCTATATTGGTTATAAAGCTCACATGCCTGATTATATATTTTTTTCTTGTGGTTATATACAGAAAAAACAATAACAAACACTATAAGCGCTATTATTCCAATCCATTTAGCGTAATTTGTATACTTATATATCATATGCTCATGGGCGGCTTTTACTTTTTCTTTTTCTTTAATCTTTTCTTTACATTTTTCTATTCTAACCTTCGCATCTTTATAATCGCCAACCTTTTCAAATATCTCAATTGCATAAGCAAGATACTCTTCAGTATCAAGGCCCATGTCATATATTGCTTCCTTATAAAGTGATTCCATATCCGGAGCATCGTATTCTCCATTTTTTAAGGAATATAATGCACCACAACTTTCACACTTTCCTACATTTTCTCCAAAAACCGTTATAATGCTTCCACACTTTTCACAGCTTTTCATAGCAACCCCCTTATAGTATCAACACTGGTTCAAATCAACACATCTCACTCTGTACTTGATTCATTCCGAAAAATAAACTCATAATGGATGAGGAATCTAGCGCTTCTTTCTCAAAAATGTAAGGTCTTACCGGAAGATAGCATTCTTCGTTCAAGCGTGTTAACTCCTCTGCCATTCTTTTAGCGCAAGGCCTTCCACTTCTACCCCATAATATAGTAACTTCAAAAGAATTTTTAATCATATCTTATTACCCGACTATTTCATTTCTTTACATCAATTATGTCATAACCCATCATATTCAAAACCCACCACGCATTATCCAAAATATGATAGTCGTATTTAATCATTTCATAGTTTATTTCAGGCGCTGATCTCCAATTTGCCATTCGTTTTCTGTATTCAATCAATCCATCAAATGTAGTAAGATTTCCATGCCTTCTGAGTTTATAATTTGTTCCGTTTGAATATTTCTGTTCTCCTGGTTTATTACTTGTAATCATTTCATTTTTTATTGTATTTAAATCAGATGGAACAAATCCTCGCGTAATCATAAATGAATTCCATCGTAGATGTTCCAAAAAAGCAAGATTTTTAGCCTTCGAATCTTTAAATTCCAAGGTCGATCTTTTACCTGGGCCAAACTTAGCTGCTCTATCAGGTGAAACTGCATTAGGCATATCATCCCCTGCATATCGTTTTATATACTCGTCGTAATTCATTATCCTGTCTTCAGAATCATCCCTCGAGTTTTTCTTCTTTAGATCCATACCCATTAATAGAAGCTTTCCTCTAATACTCAATGTTGCATATATATTTGATTCTCTCATATAATCAATCGGTCGTTTATACCATTCCGCGTCTGCAGATTTATATAATTCTATTATCTTAGTTTCAGGCAATTCATTTCCATTATTTGCAGATACTGCTTTTTCATACCCGTTTAATTTATTTCTCTCTAATGCCATCTTAAGCAGTGAACAATCATTTAGTTTGTTCATGTCAAATATTTCTTTACTTTCATTACCAAAATATATGATGCCGTCATTTTCACACGAATAATCAGTTTCTTTTGCTCTTGAATAAATCCAGACATTATTATTTCCCCATGCTCGGGTTAATCCAACTAGTTTTTGTGCAAGCTCCCTGTTATCGATATCTTCGCCAAATGCAACAAATATGTAATTAATCTTCTTATCTCCGGTAACAATACTTCTAATATTAGAAAAAAAGTCCGGATTATTCACATCAAGTATATGATAATATTCATTTGCAGGAAGATCAGGGAATGGTAGATAATCATTTTTTTCCACCGAATCTCTTATTTTCCATAATTTATTGTCTTCATTCCACTCAAAAAACTCATTTTTATATCGCAAGTAATTATGATTTAAGTTCAAATTATATTCTGCATGTTGCTTATCAAAGATATGATAATTTACACATTTAATTGCAATCCCATTTCCCTCTATTGAATCCTGTATAAACTGATTCGTCGCCACGTAAGAAGTAAGCAAACGTTGGTTCATTTCTCCAAAACCTACCAACAACACATTGATTTCGGCGTTTTTATCAATCTTATAACTATCTCTGTCAACAACCGAATCCATATGCATCGATAAAGGATAATCCCATACCATATCCCACGAAATACGCTCATATTTATCTACAACCCTCAAACAGCCTGATGTATCGGCTATTGATTTATACTGGCTCTCATATTTGGGGTTATTAAATATAAGAATATTTATCCCTAAATATATATCCGTATCTGTCAAATCTGTATCCGTAATATTTTCTTTGATAAAATGAGAAATAGCACGGCCAACATTCAGATTCCTGTTATCATCTTTAGTATTAATGACTATATAAAGCTTGTTTTCTAATACATGACATTCATTATACCTTTTAACCCAATCAGATAAGAGATTAAGAATAAACATTTCTTCATTATCACTTGAAATGTTAACCACCCCCTCTAAATAGAAGTTGTTTCTCTCATCATCAGTAGCAATACCTATAATGGATTTTTGAGTAGACTCTATGGAATCATAAAGTACCTTATTTTCAGTATTAATTCCTACAATCAAGTATTTATCTTTATTGCATTTTATGAATCTATTAACTGAAATTTTCTCCCAAATTCGTTGTTGAAACAGTGAGAAAACAAACAGACCGGCATTTAAAATTACAAGAAATGAGCATAAATACACTGTTGCTTCATAAACAAAACTATCCATCATAAGCTGACTTATTCCGTCAAACTTAAATTTTAAGACTATAAGATCCTTTACATCATCAAATGTATCAGCCAAAGACATTATGATGTTTAGTCTACCTGGAGTTTGATTATATAAATATCCTATAAAATATAAAGGAAGAGCAACAACAAAAATAGCGAAGCATTTCCCTTTTTTGAAATTTCGTAAATAAAGAATTCTTTTTTTTCGATTCTTTTCAAGAACTATATGAATTAGAACACTAAGAAAAATGATCACAAGAATAAATAAAATAAAAACACTAAAATATATATACGCACTCATGATTGCCCCTCCAAATGCATTTATGTCTTATTATATTTTAATCATTCTGTACACAATTTTTTTACAACCAAATCCGATAAATACCATATAATAAACTATATTTTATAATAATCCATATCAGCTTTATCCCACAACCAAAAAATGACGTAAAACCAAGTTTTTCAATGCTTTACGTCGTTTGTCTATACTATAGAATTATTAGAAGCGAAAAGGTGGTTGTATTTACATTCTGTTATCATATCTGGATTCTTTGACTAACTTATACCATTTTTTCATTCTAAGCGAACCATTTATCTCATTAAGTCAAATCCTCTAAGATATAAGTTTAAAAGCGTAGGGTAACATCTGTTATTTGGAGCTGACTTACCTGCTGTTTATGCTTCTATTTCGCAATAATAGCAGTCATTTGATTACCATTCTAAAGCTGTACATACTTATATTCGGAGACGCTCAGATTCAAAATCATGTAATAAGGCAGTCAAATACTCTGCTTATCGCAAACCGTTGAACCAAACATCCCATATGGAGTTTTTCATTATGGCTCCTTATATAACAACTATTACTTTATAGATATATTGCTTTCACAATTCCCGGGCAGGAGCGCTGGATATGCGCATACCACTCAGGAGTGCAATGCACATAGGAACGCATCTGGGAAAAGATCGAAAACGCCAATTCAAAAAACGCCGAAATTAGAATAGAAGCATCTCATTCCTCAGCTTTCATTATCATCTCCGATATTCATTTTGTAGATAAGCCCAAGCTTAAATAACGAACCAAAACAAGCCTCACTATGGAGATATCTCCATTAGGGTCTCATATACTTTTTGGGTCTCTATATGATTGAGCCCTAATAGTTCTTTTCTTTGTTCATAAACTTTCACCAAAACTTCTCTCGAACCGGAAACATCACCTAACTTCCATTTAGCAATCCCTATGTGATATAAAGCTTTGATAGTAAGTAAATCTTCTCTTCCTAATAGCGCTAACCGTTTATCATATACTTCTTTTTCTATTTCAAGTTGTTTTTGATAATTTCCCATAAAGCCGTAAACCACACCAATATTACCTATCACAATCAAAGTATCCTTATCATCAAGTCCAAATGAATCAACTGCAATTATCTTTGCTTCATTTAACAAATTCATCTGATCATTAAAGTTTCCTTTTTTTCCATAGAAAAAAGACAAATCTATATAGACGAGAATTAGCTCTCGTTTATATTCATCATCACAAGTTTTAAGAAAATCCAGCAATGGCTCTAATAATCTTATCGATCCGTTAATATCGTTTTCATCATAACTATCTGATGCATTTTTCCTTACTATACTTATTTCTTTCTTAATTACTCTTAAAGTAAACAGAGTTTTTTCATTTTCTATCCCGTATTTATTTCTTCTATAATGATAAACTTGATAATATAAACTCAGCGATTCAATATACGATTTTAACTCAAACAATGCACCAGCTAGATTAAACTTTGCTAAAGAAGTGTCATCATTATCTTCGCCGATTATTCTCTTTAGTTCATTATATTCTTCTTCATATAGTTTTCTTGCTTCTTCAAATCGGGATTCGTTAAAAAATATAGTTCCTATCCTTCCAAGTATTCTTATAGTATTTACATCTACTTCGTCTTTCGATTCTTTCCTTAAATCGTATACTTTTCTATATTCAATGATTGCTTTTTCATATTCCTTTAATGAATAATAGCAATTAGCCATAGACATAATAAAGCTAATTGTTTTTTCATGATTCTCACCATATATTTTTTCATGTTTTTGAAATAATTCAGTGTATTTTTCTAATGCTTTATCAAATTTATTTAACTTGTAAAGGAGATCTGCAAGTCTTTTTAAAACAGTAAGAGAGGTGATGTTATCATCGCCAAATACAATAGATGCTACATTGTATTCCAACTCACAATCTTCAACGCAGGAATAATGATCAGTTTTACCATTAAGATTATTTCGATTCTTAGCCACTGCAAGAGTTCTATCATAAGTCTCTCCATATACAGCTCTATATTTTTCATATAATAAATCATATATAGCTAACGATAAGTAACACAAATTTGACTTATAACTTGCCCAGGCGAGATAATCTAGATAGTCTAATGTAGATATTTTATTCTCAGCCCATTTTTCTTTTTCATACTGAAAAGCCAATGTATAAAACCAAACTGCACTTTTATAGTCTTCATTTCTCTTAGCAATGGTAGCTTTCGCACTATATATAACAGAAAGAGATAAAGTATCATTATTTTTTATATCACCAATCAATTCATCAAGTTGTTCATCTGCAATAGCATCTTCGCCAATATAAATATTTAGATCTGCAATAGAATATTTAATTGTTAGACATGTTTTTGATTCCTGGCCCAAAGCATTAACCTGGATTTCGTATTCTTTTCTTAATTTTTCCAAAAGATCATATACATATTCCCTTTTTCCAACATTAACAGAAACTCTACCTAGTTTTTTAAATAAATTTATTGTATTTAGATCACTAAAACCATACATTTTTTCATAGTTATCGCAGGCTTCCTTTAATGCATTCCATTGTAATTCATATAATCCAAGCGCCTCATATATTTCCGCCATCGCCTTAAGTGTAATAGATATTTCTATAGTATTTTCGTTGGATTCTTTTTGTTTCGCAAGTACTGATTCAACCATTCGTCTTGATTCATCTAAAAGTCCAATCGATTTACTGACAATAGCTAAATCTCGCAAAGTCTCTAATGTCATGGGTGCATCATCCCCCAGGATTTTGCATCTTTTTTTATATACATCATTTAAAATCTTATGTGCCTGATTTAATTCACCCAAATTAAAACAATTAGCAGCGATGGAATGCATTGTTATCAATGCGTCATAATTATTTTCACCATATTGTTTTTGTTGCATTTCTAAAACCTGAGTATATATACTGTTAGCTTTCTCACATTTCCCCATTAACCCATATACAGATGCCACCCCACACAGGTATTTTAAGGTGAATGCAGAATTTCCAAGTCCAAGTTTAATACAGTTTTCATAAATCCTAGTATATAAATTTAAGGAGGCATCATAGTTTGTCATGTGCTTATACACAGACGCTAAATCACCTAATGTCTGTATAGTTTCAATATTATACTCGCCATATTTTTCCTTTTGAATATGGTATAGTTCTTCATATTTTTTTGACGCTTGTTCATAACAATGATTTCCATCATACGATTTAGCCAAACCTCTCTTTGCACGCAAAGATCGAATATCGTCATCTCCATAACTTTTTTCCATGTAATCATAAATGTCCCACCATATAATCAGGCTTTCTTGAAATCTGCCTAATCCTTGCAATCTGTAGGCATAGCTTTCTTTTCTTTTGTATACTTCCTCATCTTTTTTTCCATATTTTTGCTCTGCAACGCTGATGCTATTTTTTAGATATTCAACGCTCAATTCTAAATTAATTTCAACACCAATTCCTTTTTCATAAATATCAACCAGCCTATCTATAGCATCTAAATATCCATCCCTAGCACTTTCAACAATCAATTGTATGCCTCGATCTGAATCTTTAGGCATATCTATACCATATAAATATGCCAATCCTATTAAATATTTATGTTCATTCTCATTATCTCGAGTCAACGTATTCAGATCAGTCAATTTATCGCTTAAACATTCATATAATTCTTCATCGACGCATCCATTTATAATTGGGGGTAAATTATTATACCATTCATGTAATTTGGAATGATCTGTATCTACCACTTCAACTGGTATAATTGTTTTATTTGCCTTTATTGCTTCCGGATATTCTTCTCTGTGAACATAGTTTTCTTCAGATATTAAATTAGGTGTAACCAAAAGAACAAACAATCTACTATTGCGTAGATTGTTCTGTATATTTTCATTATAATTTTCACCAGGCACCAGGAATTCATCATACCAAATTGCAACGCCTTCACACATTGATATAGAATGAATTTTCTTAATCAAATCATTTGCATAACTCCGATCTTTTTTTCTATAGCTTAGAAATATGTATGCATCAAATGCACTTCTAACACTAATTTCAAGTTTATTATCCAACAAAACAGACGACAGATACTTTTCTAATTTTTCTTTGTAACTTAGGGAAGAGTCATTTGTTTCAAACAATTTCAAGTATTGCATCTTCCCGAAACGGATTGAAAATAATGAATAGAGCCCTTCTTCAACCATCAAAGGCAAAACGGGGATTTTATTTTGCAAAGCCATTGGTAAATCAAATTCCATGGCTCTATTTTCTTCCTCAAGCAATTTTTGCGATACTGGAACAACAAATAAAACAAAGTTGCTAAAAAACTCAATTTCTTCAGGTTTTAACTGCTTTGACATATCTGGAGAATGACACACCGCGCAATTGTATAAGCCAAACAGTATTTCACATACTTTAGGGAAATATTTGTCAAAATCATCAGGATGACAAGAAAAGTAAATTTTCGGTTTATACTTAGGGTCGGATTCGTCGCGGGTTATGAATTTAAAGGAATCGTTCGATGTTTGGTTTCTTGATTCATCAATGCTAGCCATTTTGAACTCCTTTGCTAATTAATTGAGAGCAGCCCTCAGAACTTTATCATTGTTATGATGCAAAAAACATATATATTCTTAGTCAAATTAATGTCTAAAGTGTCTTCCCTGTTCCTCAGCATATACTGCTTCTTTAATACTTATTTTTGACGAAGCTATAAGAGAATTCCCGGACAGAAATATACTATTATTATAGCCAAGCAGCACTTGATACATCATTTTATTTAAATTGATCACTTGTTTCTTTTTCACCCCTTGTATAACTACTTTTGATAAATTATCTAAACAAGTATGTGGTCTAGTAAAACAAAGTGCATATTTATTGGAAACTGGAACATAACAATCCTGATGAATGGGGTATTTAAAAAAGCACACCGGAATATCTGAAGTAACAAAGCCATCTATACATTCTGATCTAAATATGGTTATTTTTCCCTTCAACAGATCATTCAGTATCCACATGAAGCCATCAGGTATAGACTGTATAAAAGCATAGTTTTTTGAAAATATAGAATCCACTTCACCTCCGAGATGATTAGCCACAATAGGAATTGCTTTTTTTACAAGAGGATTTCTAATAATAAGAAATGATATCCAAAAACACAATTTTTCGCGAGAATCATCTTTAAAAGTATACTCATCTTTTCCTTCGAGATCTTCAAAAAAAAATTAAAGAAATTAGTAAATTCACCTTCTATTTTGCAAAATTCATTTTCCAGCAAATTCGTCGTATTGGGATTAACAAATCCAACATCATCACGAAGTTCATATAAGTACCTTTCAGCACATATTTCTGAAATATTCTTTTTAGTTATAAACCCACTATGTAAATTATATTCCCATACCCTATTACTGTTAGGAATACAAAAAGCACGCAACATCATTTCTGGAACATAATGCTGTTTCTTTTTTACATCTGAAGTTTCATTCATTTAATTAATCCCTTGCGCATCATTATATTAACAACTATCTTTAGTATAACAACACAATTTCATATTTAAAAGAAAAAGCCACGCTCAATTACGAGCGTGGCTTTCCTTCCTTTACTCCTCTGAATAAGAGATTTTGTACGGAAATTCATAAGTTGTCTCCAGGTGATTCATGGCTTCTTCTCTGGTCAGAAATACCTCTTCTCCGATGGAATCCCATTTATGGTGATACAGCACTTCCTCATCCTGATTGCTGTAACATGACAGGGTAAAACCGTGATTTAGTGATATATCCGTCACCGTAGTCTTTGTTATGTAATATACATTCGGTTTATCCTTGTTATCCTCAACTGTAAACAGAAAAACCTCATCGCCCACGGTAATTGGTCTTCTGATCACGGTTTTCTTT
>JAEEGL010960299.1_pt1 | contig 19867 bp, 15 predicted proteins | sample 9134231 | NCBI WGS metagenome assembly JAEEGL01 (sample SAMN16246548, study PRJNA631951) | gut metagenome | biome: gut microbiome; feature: rumen; material: fiber-attached | host: Bos | place: Iran: Karaj | collected 2018-10 | reverse complement strand
CCTGTTTATCGCCTGGCGAAGGAGGGAATCGGTTTTGTAGTCAAGCGCCGACGATGAATCGTCGAGAATCAGAAGCTTAGGGTCTGCGGCAAGAGCTCTTGCTATAAGAAGTCTCTGCTTCTGTCCTCCGCTGAGGTTTGCGCCCTTTATTTCAAGCTCGTATTCTGTCTTTTGTTCAAGCTTTGAAATATAATCCGCAGCCTGTGAATATTCAACGGCTTTGTCAATCTGCTCGTCGGAGAGATTTCTGCCGAAAGAAATATTCTCTTTTATAGTGTCAGCAAATATAAAATCGTTTTGGAAAACGACTCCGACGGATTCGCGGAGTTTTCGCGTGGATAGTTTTCTGACGTCTTTTCCGTTCAGTCTTATCGTTCCGCTGTCAGCGTCATATATCCTTAGGAGAAGCGCTATTACGGTCGATTTCCCCGAACCGGTAGGACCGATTATGCCGAGCGTCTGACCTCGGTCAAGTCTGAACGAAAGATTGTCGATCGTCGGGACGGGAGCGTCTTTTTCATAAGAGAACGTTACGTTTTCAAAGCTAACGTGAACGTCATCGCTGTTGAGCTCTTCTGTGAAGTCCTCTTCTCCGGTTTCTTTCCACAGGACCGGATCGGTCTCAAGAACGGTATTTATTCTTTTTACGCCCGCAGTACCTCTCGATATCGCGGTGAATATTCTGCTTATCGAAATAAGAGCGTTCGAAATAATGGTAAAATAACTCATAAACGCGATTATTTTACCTGTCGAACTTTTATCCTGATTAACAAGAAATGCTCCGATGAATATGACCGCCGTCAATCCTATATTCAGGAACAGAGTGACCGTCGGATTTGTAAACGCCATTGTGATTCCGGCTTTTTTCTCTCTTTTTATGGCTTCTTTGTTTACTTCGTCAAAACGTATTTTTTCGTGCTCGCTTTTTCTGAGAGCTTTTATGATCCTTACTCCGGAAGCGTTTTCCCTGACGACCGCCGTCATATCGTCGATCGATTTCTGAAGGGAAGTGAAAAGAGGAATGCCCCGTTTCGAAATCAGCGTTACCGCAAGGCCTATAAAGGGCAGAGTAGCTATTATGACCAGCGTCAGCCGCCAGTCGAGAAGAAACGCGAGAACGATCCCTCCGAGCAGAAGGAAAGGTGCTCTCACGCCTAGTCTTTGCGTCATATTTGCCATATGATGCACGTTGTATGAATCGACCGTCATTCTCGACTCCAGAGAGGATATCGAAAAATCGTCGATTTGCGCGGCGTCAAGGTAAGAGATCTTTTTGAACAGATCGTGCCTGATCGCCTGGGTCGTTTTGCTTGAAACCCTGGAAGCAATTCTGTTGGCTGTGATATTGAAGATAACGGTCAGAAGCGAGAATACGACCATTACTCCGCCCCACAGAAGGGTAAGGCCGATTTCTTTTGTCGGAATTATGTCGTCAACGATTTTCGACAGGATCCACGGCAGAAAAAGTTCGGTTACCGAACCGGTTGCCTTGAAAAGAAATCCGAAGCACATAAGTAATGCATAGGGTTTGAAATAAGAAAGGTATCTTTTCATTTGCCCTCATTCAGGTAATGCTCAATGAACTGCTTGAGTTTGAACGAGTCTCCGTCAAACAGATAGGTATTTAGTCCGAAATTCTTTCCTCCTTTAACGTTTTTCGGGCTGTCGTCGATATAAAGCGCGTCTGCAGGATTGAATGCATATTTTTTGCAGATATGGTCGAAAATCTCCTTTGACGGCTTTACGAATCCGCATACTGCGGAAAAGACGCATCCGTCAAACGGTCTGAGGATATCGATCTCATCGCTGCGTTCGGCAAATCCCTTCGAGATATTGGAGAGAAGATACAGGCGGTGCCCGCGTTCCTTCAGCGAAAGAACGATCTCTTTCATTCCTTCTATCTCCGGAAGGTGATAGTACCAGTTGTTATATGCCTCTGTCGCAGGTGCGCGGAGTTTTGCAGGAAGCTTTCGGCAAACGGATTCCAGGAGTTCTTCATCTTCTATCGTTCCCGCGTCGAGTCTGTCCCAGTATAATCTGTCAAACAGTATCTTCGCAACGTATAAAATATCTTTTTTATTGCTGAGATAAGGCGACAGGATTGTTTCAGGATCGAAGCGGACGAGAACGTTTCCGAAATCAAAAACGAAAATTTTGTTTTCCATAAGTCCTCCGGCAAAAATATTATCAAAATTATATCATATTATTTAAGGCTTTTCAACAAATTGTTCAAATATACTTTACAATTTGTAAAAATATGTTATAATAAAAGAAATAATTATCGGAGGTAATTATAATGGCAAGTTTTGATGAAAAAGTTAAGAATCTGAATAACACTGCTGACACTACCGAGAATTTTGATCCTAAAGACAGAGAAGACAATAAGGTTATGGCGATACTCGCGTATCTCTCATGGCTCGTTCTTATTCCTCTGCTCGCTGCTAAAGACTCCAAGTTTGCCCGTTATCATTGCAACCAGGGTCTCGTGCTCGCTATTACCGAGATTTGTCTCGGAGTAATTATGGGCATCCTCTCCTGGATCCCGGTTCTTGGAATCATTATCTCAATTCTTGGCGGATTGGTTTATCTATGCGTTTTAGTTCTCGCTGTTCTCGGTATCATCAATGCCGCAAACGGAAAAGCTAAAGAGCTCCCGATCATCGGAAAATACAGACTTCTTAAAGACGTTGATCCTCAGCCCGCAGCCGAAACTCCCGCTGAAGAAGCTCCCGCTGAAGAAGCTCCCGCAGTAGAAGAACCCGCTGAAGCTCCGGAAGAAAAAACCGAAGAAAACAACCAGTGATTTGATTCAGAAAACAAAAAACGGTGACTTTACAGTCACCGTATTTTTGTTGTAATTATTCGCCTACGTAAGGAAGAAGGGAAGCAACGCGCGCTCTCTTGATTGCGATTGCAAGTTCACGCTGATGCTTTGCGCATGTACCGGTAACGCGTCTCGGAAGGATCTTTGCGCGTTCGGAAATGTATTTGCGGAGCTTTGCGGTTTCGGTATAGTCGATAGTTTCAACTTTATCAACGCAGAACTGGCAAACCTTCTTTCTCTTATGGTTCATATTCGGACGGTAGGGAGCCTTTGCGACGGGAGTCGCGGGAGATTCTGTCTCCTGGGTCTCTGCTGCTACGTTTACGTTTTCGTTATCCATTATTAAGTAACCTCCTTATTCTGTTGTTGTGACTTTGTCAGAACGGCAGATCGTCATCGTTCTGAACGTCTTCAAATCTCGGCGCGTTTGCGCTGTCGTTTGAAAATGCGGGTGTTCCGTAACTGTCGGGAACGTAATTGCCCGAATTACGGTTTTCGCTCTCGGATTTTGAATCAACAAAATTGATCTCGTCGGCGACAACTTCAGTCGTGTATCTCTTGGAACCGTCCTGAGCGGTGTAAGAACCGGTCTGGATGCTTCCTGTCAGACAGATTGAGCTGCCTTTCTTGAAGAATTTGCTGACAAACTCTGCCTGCTGTCTCCATGCAATGCAGTTGATGAAGTCAGTCTGCGGTTCGTTTCCCTGTGAGGAACGTCTGCGGGTGATTGCAACAGTAAATCTGATATTGTTCACACCGGTGGGTGTGGTTCTGAGTTCGGGATCTGCCGTAAGGCGTCCTGCCAGAACGACTTTGTTTAAATTCAAATTTGCCATAAATTGCTACCTCCGCGGATTACGCATTCACGGTAACCATCGAGCGCAGGATACCTTCGGTGATGTTGAATATTCTTGTGAGCTCTGCAGGGAATGCTGTTTCGCTGTTGAATACTACTTCAACAAAATAACCTTCGGTCTTGTACTCAATAGGATACGCAAGTCTGCGCTTACCCCATTCGGATGTCGAAACGATTTCACCGTTGCTTGCGATAAGTGAAGTGAATTTTTCGACAAGCGCCTTAACTGCGTCATCTCCGAGCGTCACGTCAACGACGAATAAGGTTTTGTAAGCCTTTTTCCTGTTTTCCATTTTAATACCTCCCTATGGACATAAGACCGCAAACATGAGTAAAATTTATCTGCGGTAAGGAGAAGTCCGGCATGGCCGGACCTTCACTCGGTTATTATACATTCCAAATTTCACTTTGTCAAGTAAAAACATAAAAAACTTTTATTTATAACTGTACTATTTTAAAAAATCCCTTGACAAACAGTTTTTGAAGTGCTATAATTGTCAAGCGTTGTGGCGGAACGCATAAAATCCGCTTATATGGCGGAGTAGCTCAGTTGGCTAGAGCAACCGGTTCATACCCGGTAGGTCATGGGTTCAAGTCCAATCTCCGCTACCAGGCCCGTTGGTCAAGCGGTTAAGACACGGCCCTTTCACGGCTGTAACATGGGTTCGATTCCCGTACGGGTCACCAAATATGAATTATCCGAACTTGTTCTTTAAGGAAACAGTTCGGATTTTTCTTTTTATCAATGAAATATGAAAGCACGGGCAGGATCGATTCCTGCCCGCTTGGCTTTGTTCTAACGTCAGCAGCACTACGGTAATGACGCCGCTATGCTGCTTTTTCTATTGGTGGAATTTTGTTTTCTTCGCTCTCAAAATTTGATCGAAATGCGCTTTATTGTAAAATCTACTATTATCTGAATTATGAAAGTGCTAACGCGTAAATCAGGAAATGACTCCCGACGCCTCCGTCGGTAAAGACGATTTCACGAACCTTGCGAGCTCCGTCTATCGGTAGGTCGATACGCTGTAGCAAATAATCCTCATGGTTGCTGTCATAGTGGAAGCGCAAATAAGGTACGGCACTCTCAGCTACGGGACGAATACGGGACGGACCGTATATTTCGAAAAACGTTGCAATCTCAACACCGGAACGTAGCGGTAAAACCGTCTCGCCACCGTCTTCATAGCGCACAGTCATCACGGCGGCTGGTTCACCGTAGGTACCGCTGATCGGATAGCAGAAAGGTCCTCCGGCGCAGATCATCGTGATTGAATTTCCTTGTTTTGCGACAGGAACCGTCAGTCCGTGTCCCTCGCATATCACTTTCGGTACTGCGGAAAGACCGTACTGATCCTCCGGCAGACGGGGACCGACCTCCAGCTTGCGCAAACGTTTGGTATCATGGACGAACCGCATGACCGGTTGCCGGCTTGCAGTCATCAGCGCATCAAATGCGGCCTCGTCCGCTTCGGGCAGGGCAAGCGTATCGGAAATCGGCTGTGCAAGCAGTTCTGCGCCGAACTTTTCTTCTTCACTGACGCGTTCGTTTAGACGTGCAAACCCGTCAACAAAAGACTGAAATACTGAGCTAGGTTTTCTCCACGGATCTACAAGCCCCTCTCGCAGAATGCCGTCCTTACAGGCGGGACGTCGACGGTTCCACTCATAAATATCGGCAAAACACCAGTAGGCTGCACCGGTTAGAACGTTGCCGTCGTCCGGATTCCGCCACGCTGCGGTAATTGTATCTACAAAATCGGTGAAGAGCTGCGGGTTATCCGTTACGTAGTACCCGCCCCATTCGGTAAACATCAGCGGTTTATCCGAAAGCGCTTTTATGGAATCGAGCATTCTCTGAGGCGTTTCGCTATAAGGATGCATTGTATAGAAATCGAAGTCGCAAAGTTTGAAGTAGGTGAGCGTATCCTCCAGATCCATGCAGTTTGCACCGGAAACAAGACGCGTAGGATCCGCCTCGCGGCAGGCTTTTGCGGAGTCGATGAGATACTTTTTCGTGAATTTACATTCATTAAAACACAGCCAGAAGATTATGGACGGATGAGTACGGTCGCGGCGGATCGTTCTCCGCAGCACCTCGATGCTGCCATTGTAATTCTCCGGACGAGACGTATCAGACCACCAGAGACCAGGTTCCTCTGAAACAAACAGTCCGACTCTGTCCGCAATATCAATCGTAGTCTGGGCATGCGGATAATGGACAAGGCGCACGTAGTTGCATCCCATTTTTTTTATCATTCGGAAATCCCGTTCGGTCTGCGCAGGATCAACGAGATGACCTGATTCTCCGTAAAACTCGTGGTAGCAGACACCCGTGAGAAATGTCGGCTTTCCGTTGAAAAGAAACCGGCGCTTATCTGTACGAAATTCGCGGAAACCCACGTAACGGGTATCGGTATCCACCGGCTTTCCTTCATGAAGAAGTGTGGTCGTGAGTCGATAGAGATGCGGGTCTTCTGGTGACCACGGTATGATCGAGGGAAGTGTGACAGGTTTGGTCTCGTCGAGTCTTTGCACATGGCGGGAAACAAGACGTCTGCCGTCGTACAGGCGGATGAGACATTGGTCGCGTTCGTTCCCCTTGCCATTCACAGTTACTTTCATTGTGGCAGCAGTATAATTGTTTTCAAGCACCGCATCGAAAATAACGTCTGTAATATAGGATGTTTCACGGTAAAGAAGGCGCACGTCCCGCGGAATACCGCCGTAGTTTTCCCATCCTTCTGAAGGACCAAACACCGGCGACATATCTTCAAGTGAAACGGAAAGCAGGTTATCCTTAGTCATTACTGTATCTGTGACGTCGTATATGTAGGTACAGTAGGGTAGCATCGTGCCAAGCGTTTTTCCGTTCAGCGTTACGACTGCCTCATAATTAATGCCGTCAAAGCGCAGGAACGTACGAGGCGCGGTCTCATCGAGATCGAAACGGCGTACACATTCGGAATGACCGACCGGACGCACTGAAAAAGGTATTTCAATGGTTGAAAACGCGCCTTTCCCAACACGGTAATTCCAGGTTCCGTTCAAAAGTTGTTCTGCTTTCATATTCTGTTACCTCCGACTATCGCTGAAAATGCGTGATAATATGAAAGAATATTTGACGTCAGTCTGCTGGCTTCGTCAAGACCGCCGAAATCACGGAGAATTTCCATGGGCGACTTTTCTGTTCGGACAGCACGCCATGCGTCTTCTCCCGGCGCATCGTACAGAAGCATAGCCGCGGCTGTCATTTCAAGTACTGAAGTATCCTCTCCGTAGCGTGCAATCATAGACATCGGACCTATCACGCGTTCTGCAGCACCAAGTTTTCGTTGAGGCTCGCGTGCATTGCGGGCGATGGTATCCGTAATGGTGCGGTCACAGAACTTCTTTTTTGAAAGTGCCGCGAATTCCGCCTGATCTTCTTCCGTGTAACCGAATTCCTGACAAAGAACCCGATTAGTTACCGCATAATTGCGGTCGAGCAATTCAAGTATTCGCGGATTGTTCGCAGCTTCTCCGTAATCAGAATATCCGAACAACCAGCCTAGATAGGCTATAATACAGCTTGCTGCGTTATAGGTAAACAGCTTGCGCGTCAACAGGTTTCCGAAGTTTTCCACGGGACGAACACCTGCGACATCCGGAACGTAGCCGCCAAGCAGCGCCGCGTTGCACTGAAGATAAGGATAATCCTCTGAATTAATATCCGTCCCGGTTCCTTGTTCAACTGTTGTGCAGAACACGGTTGCTTCACTTACAAAAATATCTTCTCGTCCGATCGCCGCGCGCAGTTTTTCGGCAGGGTCGGAAGCGTTTTCGCAAGTAATGATATGGTACGTCCTGCCCGTTCTCAGACGTCCGGCAAGCTCCATGCCGACGTCCGCGAGATTGGGACCGCAGACCGAAACAAAGATCAGATCGGCTTCATCCACCCGGGCGTCCTTCCACGTGTGTGCCGTATACCCTTTCACGTGGATCGGTGCACGTCTGTCGCCGAAGAAATTGACGGTATAACTTCCTGACGCGTTCAATTCAGCAATGAGCGTTTCGTTTTTGTCTATTAGTTCAAATGGTTTTTCAGACTCGGCAAGCAGTCTGCCGATAAAACCTCTGCCGGTTTTTCCGGCACCAACGACAGCAATCTTACTCATTTGAGATATCCTTTCTGTTTTAGAAACGTGATTTTTTCACGGATCAGTGCAGCGAGTGACGATTTCGGATCCAGACGGCAAACGTTACGGAGAACAGCGTCTACACCGCCTGATTCCCGCAGATTTTTTAACTGTACCGCATACTCGTCCGAAGGATTATCATAATAGATGGCAGCGGCAATAGCAACCGCGAGATTTTCCGGTTGGATACCGAAGGATTCCACAAGAAGTGCGGAACCGACAAGGCGGTCATCCGGTCCGAGCTTGCGGATCGGATCGCGGGCATTGCGTTCGACATAGTCAACAATGGTATAATCCTGAAGTTTCTTTTTGGAAGTAAGTGTGAATGCAAGCTGATCCTCCAACGGGAAAGCATGCTTACGTGAAAGTGCATGTGCGGTCTCACGATACACTCCCTCAAGAACGGAAAGGATAAACGGATCATGGGCAGCGTCAGCAATATATCGATAGCCAAGCAGTGCTCCGAGATAGGAAACGGTGCCGTTAGCGGCATTGTAGGTATAAAATTTGCGTTCAAGAAAACCGCCAAACGCGTCGATCGGATCAAGTCCTCTGATTTTTGGTAAGGTTCCTTTTATACGGGATGCATCCACAGGCAGAGTCCAGTAATCCTGCACGTTGACAACAAGCGGGTCTTTTTCAATCTGTGATGCCTCTGCCTCGATTGCAGAACGCATTACGACTGATTCTGTCATTCCGACGTGTTGCTCAAAGAAATCGCATGCCGATGGTTTAATCACAGCGGAAACACCGTCACGCAGGATTTCGGCAGGTTTTTTCCAATTTTCACAGGTGATAAAGTTGATATCACCGCCGATCTCGGCACGGCGCTCGATTCCGCGAGCATAAAAAGGCACGAGCTCTCCGAGGTTTTTTCCGCCGACAGCGTCAAATACCACTTCGGCATGTGCGATAGCATCGGTAATTGCTTCCGTATTGGAAAAAGAGATGGCACGTACGTTCCTGACCGTACAATTCTTGTCGGGTGCCCCCAACACGTTGACAGTGTATGATCCGCGTTCATTGATGAGGGCGGCAAGCGCCTCGGATTTTTCAACAAAAACAAACGGTATTTCGGATAACCAAAGCAAATGACCGATAAAACCGCGTGCGATTTTTCCGGCACCGAAAATAACACAACTCATAAATAATTCCTCCTTGATTGTCTGAAAACTTCCCGCAGAGCGGGATAAAGAGAACGGTAAACACAATAACGTGAATTAAGTATTTCCTGCAGAGATTTATCCGGCAGTACACTTGCGGAAACTCGGCACAGTGCCGCTGTTGCAGAGACGGTATCCGGAAAAGCACCTATCCCCACTGCAGCAATAACCGCCGCGCCAAGTGCAGAGCAGTCCGGTTCTGCAAGGATCCGTACTTCGCGGTCGAGCAAGGTCGCTTTCAGAGTATTAATCATCGGATCAAATGCCGCACCGCCTGAAACATACACGGCACCCCCTGCAGGAAGGGGAAGTGTGTCTGCAATGTGGCGCAGGCTGAATGCCACACCCTCAAGCGCCGCATAGCGCATTTCCTCACGTGTGGTGTTCGCGCACAGACCGAAGAATACGCCGCGTGCGTCGGGATCAAAGATTGGTGCCCGTTCTCCGTCAAGGTAAGGTAAAAACACCGGTGAGTTTTGAACAAGGTGTCGGGACACCTCTATCTTCTCTCTGCCGAACAGATCAAACGCAAGACGCTGACTGTTTCCGCTTCCGCACGTCACACCGTAATGGACGTATTCATTAAAAAAGGGAGAGGAGGTGAGCAGAGTGTCAGGATGCAGAACAGGTTCGATTATTCCAAGATGCTCACTTGAGCCTGTAATGTCAAAAGCATCGCCTTCTCGAACACCCATTCCGATAAGTGCACTGAAAAAATCATTAAGACCGGTGAAAACAGGAATCCCGACAGGCAAACCCGTTTCTGCAGCTGCAGATGCCGTTACCAGACCTGCCTGTTCCGTGGGATTGCGCAGCGATGGCAGGCAGTTGGCTTCGATACCAAGCTCACTCAAAAAATAATCGCTGTATTTACATTGCCGCACGTCAGTAAGTCCTCGCCATGAGAAGGGATCGCTGATACGGGATCCGGTCAACAATTCACAGATCAGCTCTTTTGGCTGACATATCCGAACATTTTTCCCCAAACTCCGCGTGATATAAAGAAGACGCGGAAGCGGAAAGGATGCGGTTGCCGGATGCGGCATTCCGATTTCACGAAGAAAAACATCCGTGTCATACGCCGAACGGATCTCCGAGCTCTCTTTGGTGCCTTCCCGAGCGCTCCACGGAATAATTTCCCTGTCATTGATTATGTACGTTCCGACCTGTGAGGAAAGTCCTACTGCAGACACTTCCGAAAGGTCGAACTCTGTGAGGGCAGCGACAACTGCTCTAAACCAACCGTCAGGTGCAGTAGTTTTGTATTCCTTCTTCGCTTTTTTTATCTGTCCCGTGCTGTTTGTCAGAATTACCTTCACGGAAGACGTGCCGAGATCGATCCCGAGAAATTTTTCATTCATCGACAAACACCGCCTTGACAAAACCTTCCGGACGGGTGCGTGCAAGGTCAATGGCACGTCCAAAATCCGTTAGAGACATTCGTTCGGTGATAAAGGAAGTCAGATCAATCACACCGTCTGCCATCAGCTGCATTGCCATTTTATGCATATTCCAATTGTTGCCGGCACCCACCACGTGCAGATTGTTGATGTGAATATCGTCAATTCTAAGATTCATCTTTTTGCCTCGGCCGTAGCCTGCCAGAGCAACTTTGCCGCCCTTGCGAGCAAGCTTTAGGCAGGCATCGATACACTCCTCAATGCCAGTAGCATCCACGATCACGTCCGTACCATCCGGATGCAGACGTTCCATTTCCGCCATAAGATTCTGCTCATGTGTTGCGATCGTGGCATAAGCGCCCATTTTCTCCGCTACACTAAGACGGCGTCTGCTTGAAGCACAGACTACGATACGCCGCATTCCCATCGCCTTACCGACCGCCAGCATACAGAGTCCGATCGAACCGGCTCCCATAATCATTAGTGTTTCACCGAACTGAGCGTTTGCTTTCTTCATAGTTCCGAGCGCCACTCCAAGCGGTTCGCACAATGCTGCCTCATCAAAAGGAATGTGGTCGGGTTTTTCACAGAGACCATAGGAAGGAACAATCACATATTCTGCATATGCACCGTCACGTTTGAAACCGATTTCTTCAAAACTGCTGCAGTAACGCCAGTTTCCGCTGCGGCAGGCATCACAACGAAGGCAGACAACGTCGTTGCTGCCGATTACTGCCTTGCCAACCCAGTGCTCGTCCTCACTGCTGCCTGCTTCTTCTACGATACCGCTCCATTCATGTCCCGGAATGAGAGGATAACGGGCGGGAATGTTTCCGTCGATAACTTCAAGATCCGTAGCGCAGACCGCAGCTGCCTTGACTTTTACTCGTACAAACCCCGCAGGTGGCACAGGAACCTCTGTTTCAACCAAATGGATCTGATGAGGACCCTCGATTCTTACTGCTTTCATCTCTGTTGACTCCTTATAATATGGTTTTGATCTTATAACAATTCAAGTGAACGTTCCACAGCTATCAGTGCTGATCCCTCGGCTGCGTTTTTTGTGCCGATATGAGAGATCCGAAGATGTTCTTCTTTTTGAAGCACCTCTGAGAGAGGATCAAACACTAGCTCACGCGGTTCCCACAATTCACCGCACAGTACTGCGCTTCCGATGTTAAGAAATCGTGCCGCACGCGCAATAGCATCGGTCAGATAACGTACAGCATCGGAAAAAACGGTAAGTGCCGCGGTATCTCCCACGGATGCGCGTGCGGCCGCTTCGGTGAACGGAACACCGAGTTGCCGTGCGATACCCCGAGGAGAAGCATAACATTCCAGACATCCGCGTCTACCGCATCCGCACAATACGCCGTTCTTTACAGCAGGGAGATGCCCGATTTCAAACATACCTGTGCGGCTGACGATCCTGCCGTCAATCAGAACGGACATACCTATACCGCCGTGTGCACGTACCAACAGAGTATCTTCCGCCTCAGCAGTTTCACGTAGCCATGAATACAACAGACAGTTCGGGTCATGTTCAATGAAAACTGGCACACCGAGTGCCTCCGAAAGCAGCCTGGCAAGCGGTACATTGTTCCATCCCTGAACAAAGGGAAACGTCACGGAAATTCCTTCCGCTTCGCTGACCTCGCCCTGCATTGCCACACCGACCGCAAACAGATGCCTGTCTCCTGCAAGTGCCGTAACACGCCTTGCAAACGAAAAAATAGCGGCAAGTACCGATTCTTTATCCATGTTCGCCGGTGCCGGTTCCTCTGCACGCGCTAATACCTCGCCACGGAGATTGAGCAGTACTCCCCGGAATCCCGCGCCGTTGATATCAAGCCCCGCCGCAAAATGCTCACCGCCGTTGACTGCAAGTCGTGCCGGCGTACGGCCTGCGCCTGTATGGTCTTCCTTGTATTCTGTCAGGTATTCCTCCTGCAGCAGCCGTCTCGTAATATTTGAAACCGCTCCCCAGCTTAGTTTTGTTGTCTCCTCGATTTCCTTGCGTGTCATACTTTCCCGGGAACGTACCAATGCGAATATATCCGCCGCGTTCGCCTGTTTCATGTCCTGTTGATTGATATATTTTTTCATAATCCATTATTCCTATTGACAATTTTATCACTCAGTGATATAATCATAACACTGCAAAAGCAGACTGTCAAGTGGGTTCAGTTATTTTTTCTGTATTTTTTATCATTCGATGATATAATAGGAACAATTTCCGCTCAGACTGTCAGCGGATTAAAAAACATACGCAAGGGAAAGGATAATAAAAAAATGATATTAACAAAGGAACAGATTCTCAATACGCGGCTGCTGCCTGATCAGATCGCCTTTTTTTATCTCGGTCAGGTTGGCTTTCTTATCAAATGCTGTGAAAAATATCTGCTTGTAGACGGATATCTTACCGATTATGTTGATCGCCATTGCTCCGGCGACCTCGTTACGTGGCATCGCCGCTATGACGCGCCAATCGCTCCGACAGAACTTGACTTCGTCGATTACGTGTTCTGCACACACGGGCACTATGATCACGCAGATCCTGAAACGCTCGCAGCGATCGCATCTGTCAATAGCAAAGCTTTATTCTTCGTCACCGAACCGATCCGCACACAAATTACGGGATACGGTATAGCGAATGACCGTGTTACAGGACTCGCAACAGACTGCAAAGTTAAAATCGACGATCTTCTGACCGTTACTGCGATTCCCGCCGCGCATGAGGAAATTCATCGCGCCGCTGACGGAAATTGTGAAGAAGTTGGCTTTATTTTTCATTTCGGAACACATACGATTTATCATTCCGGAGATTGCTGCCCTTACAGCGGTCTTGCGGAGCGTGTAAAAGGTACAGAGGTAATGATCCTTCCGATCAACGGGCGCGATTATTACCGCACTGTGGTAAAGGATATCATCGGTTGCTTTGACATTAACGAAGCGATTACACTCGCTTCCGATGCTGGCGCAAGACTTCTTATCCCGGTGCACTTTGACCTCTATGAAGTCAATTCCGTCAATCCCGCATATTTTGTAGACTGCCTTACTCATAAAGCACCTGACCAGCCTTTTCACATTTTTATTCCCGGCGAACGCTATATTTTCAGCTGAAAAATTGAAAATGGAAGCCTGTTTCTCTTAGGCTTCCGAGGGATCTGTTATTATAGCAAAAGTATAAGGGAAGTGTGAATCGCTCATAGAAGAGAACACTATCTGAGAATCAGCCGTTATCTTCCTCCATCCGGAGTAGTCAGTACGTATGTGCCGGCTGTGCAGACAACGAAAGTTAAAAAAATCCTGCGCGTATGCGCAGGATTTTTTCTTATTTTCTTGTAAATTGTCCTATTACAAACTCTATCTCGGTTGTAAGCTTTTCGACCCCGTCGAGTTTCTTTTTATCGCTTTCGCTTGTATGGAAAAAATACGGCGTCATTCTGAAGACCGCGTTTATATCTTCGCTGTTTTCAAGCGTGATAACGTTCCTAACCTTTTGCGTCCCCGATAGTTCAAGCTTTTCGAAAACTGGGAAAGCTTCGTCGTTTTCGTACGGTTCGCTGTATAATAACTCTTTCAGCCCGAACAGATGTCTCTTTCCGGGTATGACGGAATATAAAATCCCTCCGGGCTTAAGTATCCTTGCAAATTCTTTTTCGCAATAAGGCGCAAAAAGATGCACTGCGTAATCGAAGCTCCCGTCTCGGAACGGAATAGACGTCATATTCGCGACGAAATACGTTGCGTTTCCGCGCTTTGCGGCAAGCCTTACCATTTCTTTTGAAATGTCGAATCCGTATACGTCCAGCTTTTTGTTACCGCCCAGCGCCGACGTGTAATAACCTTCACCGCAGCATATATCCAGCAGGGAACCTTCTTTGTCTGAAAAGATATCGCAGAGAGTGTTTTTTAATACTGAATAATAACCTTTACTGAGAAAATCCCGTCTCGAGCGGCACGACTCTTTGTCGTCTCCGATAAGATCGCCGCTTTTTCCTTTTCTGAGGAGATTGACGTAGCCTTCTTTAGCAATATCGAAGGAATGGCCGTTCGGGCAGAAAAAGTATTTCTCGGTTTTTTTAAGTTCTGATGAGCATACGGGGCATATCATAGTTTTTCTCCGTTTTGTGATCTTAATGATATTATAATATGTATGAAACTTTTGTCAACTGTTTTTTACAGAACCTTTTAATTAACATTTTCTATCTATAGTTGACTTTTTATATTAATATGATATAATAAATAAAATTATGTTATAGGAGTTGATTAAATTGATACCTGCTGTTAAACTCGAGAACGTCTCAATGTATTATAACAGCAACAATAATATAAACGTGGGTATCAACGGAATATCTCTTGAATTTTATAAAGGAGAATTCGTTGCAGTCACCGGAGAGAGCGGAAGCGGAAAAACTTCGCTGATAAACGTTATCGGCGCTTCGCTCGGATATCACAGCGGTGAATTATATTATTTCGGCGAGCCCTCTTCTCATTTTGACGATGAGGAACGCGAATCCTTCAGAAGAGACCACATAGGATACGTATGTCAGAACTACAATCTCATTGACAGCTATACCGTTCTTCAGAACGTTGTCGCTTCAATGATAATCGGCGGCAGCGATCTGCCCGAAAAAACATTGAAAGAAAAGGCGCTTTCTTATCTTGACAAAGTCGGAATAAAAGACATAGCAAGATCGAAAGCCTCCAAAATAAGCAGCGGTCAGAAGCAAAGACTCGCCATCGCAAGAGCGCTTGCAAAAGAAACGGATATCATTCTTGCCGACGAACCTACCGGAAATCTTGATATTGAAAACGGAAGAGAAATCGTTTCACTGCTGAAAAAACTCAGCGCCGACCATCTTGTCATTATGGTAACTCACAATATTGAAGAGGCGCGCGATTCAGTCAGCAGGATTATCAGACTCAGCGACGGACACGTTGTCAGTGATATTGACGTTGCGCCATCCGAAAAATCAGAATGCTCTCCTTCTGTTAATAAGAAACCCAAAGAGTCCAAAACCGCGTGGACCTTTTCGAATTTTAACCGTTTTGCACGTCCTAAGAGAACGGTATTCTTAAGTATCTTTATTTTGATCATATCGATTGCATGCTTCGTATTTCTCGGTATGATAATTTCGAATCTCGACGATACTCTCGTCAGAGAATATAACAGTTCTGCGTTCATCAATCCGGATATGAACAGGATCGTCGTCATCAAAAGAGATAAAAACGATCCGACCGTCAAGAGTTCGTTTGATGACTCGGACGTCGAAAAGATATCAAAATTAAAATACGTGATGGAAGCGGACAAGTACGATCTCGCGAATGAAGTCAATTATTACGTCGTCGAGGACGGCGACGTTGAATTCAGATTTACCGAGGAATTCGTTTATAACGGACCTGAAAAAATAGATGAGAGCAGAAACGTCCTCGTGAATCCCGTTTTTAATAATAATAACCGCTACGTAAAGAGTTCGACCTGCGTGTCAAAAGACCGTTTGATCAAGGGAAAATTTCCCGATGACGTTGACGAGATTCTTGTCGTCGGAAGTGAGGACATGATAGGTAAAGAGGTCGTTATTGCCTTTAAAACCCGCTTTATCTGGGGACTTGTAGATTATTATTCTCAGAAAATGAAGATAGTCGGAGTCGTCAGGGCAAATCCTTACGGCAGCCCGAATCAGGTTTATTTTTCAGAAGCGTTCTGCAGAGAACTTGTTTATAACTACTCTCTGTCATACAGATGCGATTATCATCTGCAGGCTGATGAAAACGAATTTGTTACTCCGTTATGGGGATATGCTTTCGTCGACGACGTTGATTCGAAGGGCGAATCCGTTCTTGTATCCAATGATTTTTTCCCGACGCTTGAAATATATTACGGATACGCTGACGGAAGGTCGCTGGTTATACCGTCAAAAGGCCGTTTACAGTACAATGATTTTACCGGGATTGTCGTTCGCGAGGAAACAATTCTGAAAATTATAGGATACAGAGAATACATGTCGCGCTCTTTCATCAAGGTGGACAAAACTCTGTATGACCTCTTTTTCGGAGGCGTTGAAAGCAATCAGATGAGCGTTTACATTGAAGATTACGCTTATATGGACGAAGTTCTTGGTGAGATAAACGCTATTGAAGAGTACGAAGCTCTGAGCGTTTACAGAGCGAGCGCCATAAAATACGACGAGGAAAAAGTAATTTCAAGAAACGTAACGATAGGTATCTGTTCTTTTGCTCTTGTGATTATTGCAGTGCTTACCATGTTCGTCCTCGGAGCTTTCCTCAGTCTTAACAAAAACGATTATCTTATGCTCAGGCAGCTCGGAATGAACAAAAAGACAATGTATCTGACAAACTATTTTGAGATACTGTCCGCAACGGTTGTTTTCTATTTCGTCGCTTTGATTATATCGTTGACCCTTGACGCGTTTAAAGTCGACTTCGTTCACTCCGTTATGAAATACCTTTCGTGGTATCATTATGCAGTCATATTTGCCGTAGTAATGCTGATAGCTTATCTGACAGTCTCCAGATTCAACGCCGGCCTTCAGAAGCAGACGGTCAAAAGGAGGTAAAAATGTCTAAGATAGTTATTAATGACCTCCATAAATATTACAACAAAAACCGCAGGAACGAAGTTCACGTAATAAACGGCACTTCGCTTGAGTTCGATAATTCCGGACTTGTATGCATTCTCGGAGAGAGCGGCAGCGGAAAAACCACGCTGCTGAACGTTCTCAGCGGTATTGATAATTACGACAGCGGAGAGATCATAATCGACGGCAAAAAAGTGATACCGGGCTCGCGCGAAGCAGAAGTCCTCAGAAGAGAACAGTTCGGCTACGTTTTCCAGAATTATTACATGATTCCCGACGAGACTGTTTATGACAATCTTTACCTTGCGCTTGCTCCGTATAAGCTATCTTCAGAAGAGATCGAAAGCCGTATCGATTACGTGCTTGACGCAGTTGACATGCTGAAATACAAAAAGCGCAACGTAAACAATCTGTCCGGAGGTCAGGCGCAGAGAATTGCCATTGCAAGGGCGCTGGTAAAATCTCCGGAGGTCATCTTTGCAGACGAGCCGACGGGAAATCTCGACGAGACCACCACGCTCAAGATAATGAGCATCATAAAGAAGATATCCGAAAAATGTCTTGTTATCCTCGCCACTCACGAAAAAAGGATCGCGACTTTCTTCGGCGACAGGATGATAGAGGTATCGGACGGGAAGGTCGTCAGCGATAAGGTAATAAAATCGTCCGGTAAAACCTACGATTCGACGGACGATCACACGATCTATCTCGGAGAATACAAAAAATCGACGGTAAAAGATGAAAACACCAGGGTAGACGTTTATTCCAGATTCGATGAAAAGATCGATTTCTCGGTCGTTTCCGAGAACGGACGTTATTATATTCTCTCTGACGAAGCCGATAAATTCGAACCTGTCAACAGTCAGAGCTCTATCGTCGTAAAAGAGGGAGTAAAAGAGGTAATCGACAATAAAACGATTGAAGAATTCAATTACAAACTCGATAAGTTAAATCACAGAAATACCGGCGATATTTCCGGAAGAGATACAAAGAGCAGAATATTTGCCTCCACGCGTACAAAAAGTTACGTCGTTATGATAATAGCAATGATCCTTATCTCCGTTCTTTGCACTGTCGGAGTAGGAGATTTTCTGACCTTGTACCGTGATAACGTAAAAGATTACGTTAATACCGACTCAAGAGTTCTTAAACTTGATTTTGTCAATCGGAGCGAAGAATCCGACAAGATAACCAAGGAACAGCAAATGAAGAAACTTGTCGAGTATCTTGACTTTGAAGATTCTATGCTGATGCCTTGGAAATTCATTCCTTGCTATACTAAATACAACGGATTTACGCAGATAGAGAATACCGTAGGCACAAAGACGACGGCGATAAACGGATTTTCGTTTATTCCTCTGGAATTTCTTGATGAAAGCGACCTCGTATACGGTCGTATGCCTCAGTATTTTAACGAGATCGTTGTCGACGAGTGGGTAGTTGAAGAGTATATGAAAAACGATACTCTTGTATCGCATTCGATATCCGATCCCAAGGGAATGATCGGAATGGTAATTACGACCTCGGTAAGGGGCGGAACGGATTTGTACGTTTGCGGTATTTCGAGGGCCAGAAACAAGAGCGTCTACGCAAGCGGCAGAACGATCGTCAGAATATCTGGCATAGGAAGGTCGCTCCCGCCTGACGGTTACCCGATCGAACCGGTTATTAAAGAAGTTGTCGTGGAAAACGGGAACTGCGAGATCATTATCAAAAATCCTCAGCTGGTTTACGACTTCGTAAACGAATTCGAGACCAAAGAAGAGTTTGAAGAGATCAGAAAACAGATAAAAATCAATATCCGCGACGAATACAAGGAAAAAGCGGACGTCTATTACAAAGACAGAGACAATAAACTTTATTCAAGGTCAATAATCATTATGTGCATAATCGCGGTATGTCTTGCGGCGCTTTTCATTGCAATGAAGAGCCACGCGAATGAAAATATGATCTATACGATGGTTTACCGACTGCTCGGCATCAAGAAAATTCATATTATAAAAATGTTTGCTATCGAACTTGCCGTCGCGTCGCTTTCCGTGTCGATTCCCGTTAGTTTGATTACGGTTGGATTGCTTAAATTTATCGAAGCGCTTCCGGGAGTCGGATTCACTTTTGTGTTCACTCTGCTTGCGTTCGTTATTACTAATCTTGCGATTTCGCTTATTTCCGTATTTGTCGGTATAATACCGTGCATGCTTATCTTAAGAAAAATGCCGGCGCAGCTTGTAACCGAATATGATATTTAACAAAGAAGCAGAGCATGAAAATGCTCTGCTTTTTCACTTGTAATTTTGTTGTTTTATATTGAAAAAGGAGAGCAGTTGGTTTATAATCATTATTGGAATATTACGTTCTTTCGGAGGTCCGGATGGTAAGATTTTTTAATGACTTTGTTCTTGTTACGCACAGAAACGAAAAGTTTAAAATCGAGGCTTGGAACGGCGGATTACGCGTTCGCGGAGTACCTTACGGAGAATTTCCGGATGAAGACTGGGCACTTGAGAATAAAGGAAGTCCGTCTCCCTCAGTCTGTCAGAAAGACGGAAGCACGTTTATAAGCAACGAAGGCGTCACGTGCGAGATAATATATGAGAATTACCTGAAATTTACCGATTCCGACGGGAAGACGCTTCTTGAGGAGATTATTTACCCGGGACAGTTCAGACTTCCTTCAAGACAGTATAAAACCGGAATGGATAAAGACGGATTTGAACTGAACGTAGACTTTAAAGCTTATAAAGGCGAACGTATACACGGAATGGGGCAGTACCGCGACGGCTGCTACGACCTGAAGGGCTGCTCGATTGAAATGGCTCAGAGAAATTCCCAGATAAGCGT
>JAEEGL014241140.1_pt1 | contig 19868 bp, 13 predicted proteins | sample 9134231 | NCBI WGS metagenome assembly JAEEGL01 (sample SAMN16246548, study PRJNA631951) | gut metagenome | biome: gut microbiome; feature: rumen; material: fiber-attached | host: Bos | place: Iran: Karaj | collected 2018-10 | reverse complement strand
GTTTGTTCGATGAGTCTGACGGTTTCGTCGACAGCGATCTTCGGATCCTGGGAAAGGATGTGTATGGATGCCCGGATATCATGGGAGTCTGCCGGGCAGGCAATCATTTTTCCCTCCTGTCCCAGAAATTCCTGAGTAATGCGTTTGATTTCGGGGACCGTGGCGCTGGATGCGCAAATCTGTATGGGATTTTTGTTCAGAATCCTGAGTCTGGACAGGAGGCACTGGAGCTGATCACCTCGTCCATTGGCGTGGATGAGGTGTATTTCATCGATGATGATGGTTTTGAGATAGAGGAACGATGCGGGTTTTCTTGCGACGAGCGAGTCGAGGGATTCCGGCGTCGTAATGATGATTTGCGGGGGATTGTCTGCATTGAATGCGTTGCTGTCGCCGGTGCGTATGGCAAGGGTCAGTCCGATGTCCTGGACGGGTTTCTGCAATCTTCTGAAGAGATCGTTGCACAGGGCTTTGGTCGGTGCAATCAGGAGAATTGCCGGACCTGAACCATTGTCGACATGGCCTTTGGATCTGGGAACAGGTGAACTGCCGGTCCGCGAAGGGGAGAGTTGCGGAGGCGTCCTGAGCTTGATGTAGCGTTCCAGAACGGGGGCCATGATGGCTTCGGTTTTGCCGGAAGCCGTCGGCGCATTGACGACGACGGATTCACCGCGCAAAATAGGCAGGATGGAGGCTTTCTGAACGTCCCTCAGGTGAGGAAAACGTGCAAAAAAAGCATGCCATGTGCAGTGGAGCGCGCTTCGGATGCGCGCTTCGGATTCGAGTTCGGCAGAAGATGTCATTCGCTTAGAATTTGAAGCCGGTTGGCGTGATAGAGTTTGCCAGTGGTGCACTGAATGCGGTCATAATTTCACATCCGTCTTTGGTGACGACGAGCGTGTGCTCAAACTGGGCCGACCATTTTCCGTCGATGGTCACGGTAGTCCATCCGTCATCGAGGAATCTGAGCCGCCAGTCGCCGGCATTGATCATGGGTTCGATGGTAAAAGTCATGCCTTCGCGAAGCCGCAGACCATGACCGCGCCGGCCATAGTGGGCTACCTGCAGATTTTCGTGGAACTGTCTTCCAATGCCGTGGCCAACGAAATCTCGTACGACGGAGAATCCCCGTCTTTCCGCGAATTCCTGGATGGCAGCGCCGATATCGCCGAGCCTTGCATCCGGTCTGACTTCTGCAATACCGAGATTCAGGCATTCCCGCGTCGTTTCGACCAGATTGATGGCTTCCTTCGAGGGGGTTCCGACATAGAATGTTGCGGAAACATCTCCGTGCCATCCATCCAGGATCGAGGTGATGTCAATGTTGACGATATCGCCGTCCTTGAGGACTGTTTTTTTATTGGGAATCCCGTGACAGACGACTTCATTGATGGAGATGCAGGACGATTTTGGATATCCGTGGTAATTCAGATCTGCCGGAATGGCGTGGTGTTTTATGGTGTAATCATAAATAAAGTCATCGATGGCGAGCGTATTTTCGCCGGGTTTGACCATTTTTGCAGCTTCTTCGAGAGTTTGTGCCGCGAGTCTGCAGGCGCGTCTCATGGCGACGATGTCATCGTGGCTTTTTAGAATGATATCAGGCATTTGAACGGGTTCCTTGTGGGGTAATGAAAGCCGTAAAGGCTGGCAAAAAACGGGAGATATTATAACCGAAATGTTTCTTTTAAGGTATTAATTTGAGGTATTTTTATGGAGGCAGGGAGACGTTTTACGGAACGGCTGTACTTTGATGATTGGCAGAATTTCGGTTTGGCATCGGTTTTCTTGCAAGATTGGGCGGAATGGATTACAAGACAGCGGGAGTCTGTGTATGGCTCAGTGTGTTATGGTCATTACGATTCAAAGAATGTCTTTAATACGGACATAATTTAAAGCAATAAATCCATGGCAGATAATAATCAGGATCTTAAATCGTCATCTAAACTTCCCCGTTTGTCGAAGATTCAGACTTCGGTTCCGAAGCTTCCGACACTGCATAAGGCGGCATCGCCTGGTGCTGGCGGAGAGAAATCCATTATTCCTGCGCTGTCGTCGAATGCGGCTCAGGTTCCCGTGTCCAATCCGCTTGAGGCGCTGGACGATGGTGAAGAGACTCAGGCCATTGCCGCACCGTCGGAAGCTGAGCTTGAGGCTGCGGTTGCTGCTATGCGTGAGCAGAATCATGCCGCAGATGACGATCAGGAAAAGACGCGTGCTGTCACAGTTCACAAATCAGCCGCTCCGGCTCCGATTCAGGTGACTGCACCGGCTCCCGGTCCGGCTCCGATCCAGAAATTCGTGACCAAAGCACCGGCAAAAGCAGAACCCAAGCCAGCGCCGGCAGCTGCTGCTGATTCGGATAAAAACAAACTGAGTTCTTCGGGAAAACTCCCGGGGCTGAAATTGCGTCCCCTGAGCCTGGGGACTGCGGCTGATAAAGCCGGTGCGGTGTCAAGGCCGGCTCTTTCTGATCTGGAGGAACAGGAAGAAACACAGGCGATTGATGTTCCTGATTTTTCCGCCATGGAAATGCCTGCATCCAGTGGTCCGATTGCAATTTCTCCCGGAGCCATGACTTCTGCACCTGCACCTGTGGCGGCGGCTCCAGCACCTGCGCCTATGGCGGCGGCTCCAGTACCTGCGCCTATGGCGGCGGCTCCAGCACCTGCGCCTATGGCGGCGGCTCCAGCACTTGCACCTGCAGCAGCGGCTCCAGCACTTGCACCTGCAGCAGCGGCTCCAGCACTTGCGCCTGTTGCAGCGGCCCCAGCACTTGCAGCTGCAGCTGCGGCTCCAGCACTCGCACCAGCAGCAGCTCCTGCCGCACCGATTTTTGGTGCTGCCCCTGCTCCTTCCGCACCGATTTTTGGTGTTGCCCCACAACAGCGCCCGGTCGGACCTGCAGCTTCAAAATATCCTGTTCCAGTCGTACAGGCAATCGGGCGTCCTCCGGTTCCCGAAGAGTCAGAACCCATATTCGGCGGCGCTGCCGCCGAGAACAATGATTTGCAGTTTGAGGATGAATCCCCGGATGATGCAGGCGAAAAAACGCTGATGCTGGACTCTGCTTCCGATGAAGAAACGGATATTGGCGGGGAAAAGACCCAGATCAGTCTTAACTGCATGGATTTCGATCCTCTCAGCGGAAAGCTCATTGTCGAATCCGGCAAAACCAGTCAGCGCGAATATATTCTCGTTCGTGAAAAAACGTCGATTGGACGTTCACCCGATAATGATATCACGATCTCTGATATTTCGATGAGCCGCAAGCATGTCGAAATTGATAAGTTTCCCGAGGGTTTCCGTATCCGTGATTTGAACAGCGGCAACGGAACGGTTCTGAATGGTTATCGCATTCGTGTTGCCCAGCTTCGCAGCAACGATATCATCGAAATCGGCAGCATACGTTTTAGGTTTGAGCAGTATGGCGGCGATCCGGATGAGCTTTGGAAGGGTGAACCAAAGATTGAGTATCATCCCAATCAGCGTGCTGGTTCCGGAAGCCGCAGTCCCAGCCTGTCTCCGTCTGCAACGGGGGTGCCGCCGTCGCCTTCAGCGATGGCTCAGCCTGCTGCCATTTCACAGCCGATGGGAATGCCTTCGGGCGGTTATTCCTTGCCATCACCTTCGGGGCCCATGCCCCAGATGGAAGCCATGCTGGAACGCCAGGGAGGCGGAATCGCTGCTCCTTCGTGGGCCGGAGCGCCTCCGCTGACGTCTCCCTACATGATGTCCTATGGGCCGAATGCCCTCAAAAATGCAACGACAACACCGATCTGGGCCAACATCGTTTTGGCTGCGCTCTTCTGCTGCTGTGTGGGCACGCTCGTTTTCTGGATCTTTACACAGATTTCGACATCCGCCCAGGAAGAACAAGTCAAGGAAAGAGCTGCTCTCGTCGAGCAGATTAGACTGGAAGTCAATAAAGGTATCGATAATTATACCAATCAGAGCTATGCCGGGGCATTGATTAACATCAATAATGCTGCGGCAATGGACAAGGATAATATCGTTATAAAAGACAAAGCTGTCTTTGATTTCTATCGTAAACTTCTGATTCAGGAAGAAGATTATAACAAAACAATCAAACAGATCCGAAGCCGCAATGCAACTTCACTCATCGAATACGAGGAGGATCTGGAGTTCCTGGAAAAAATCCCTGAAAACAGTATGAATAAAGCATTGGCGGATACGACCCATACCAGGCTTCTCGAAGGCTATCGCCGTCGGCTGCGCAATGATATCCGTCAGTACATTTCGGACAATGATATTCCGGAAGCTCGCAAGCTGATTCAGAAACTCGGTACCATCCCCGATGCTGCCAACGATGTCAAAACCCTGAATAAGCTGATTGCTGACAAGGAAAAGATTCAGAAATAATTGTCTATGAAAAAGCTCCTTCCAATGCTCGCCGTTACTCTTTTACCGATGTCGGCTTTTGCCGAAGAGGCAACGCAGACGGTCGTCGATTCTAAAGGTGAAATCGTCGATCAGAATGCTGCCCCGGCTTCGGGCGTGCTGCCGCTTCAGGAAGAAGACTATAACAAGAAAATCAAAGAGATCCGAAGTAAAATCAAAGAGATCCGAAGCTGCAATGCAACTTCACTCGCCGAATACGAGGAGGATCTGAAGTTCCTGGAAAAAATCCCCGAAAACAGCATGAATAAAGCATTGGCGGAGACGACCCATGACAGACTCCTCGATAACTATCGCCGCAGGCTGCGCAATGATATCCGTCAGTACATTTCGGACAATGATATTCCGGAAGCTCGCAAACTGATCGAGAAACTCAGTGCCATCCCCGATGCTGCCAACGATGTCAAAGCCCTGAATAAGCTGATTGCCGCCAAGGAAAAGATTAAGAAATAATTGTCTATGAAAAAGCTCCTTCCAATACTCGCCGTTACTCTTTTACCCATGTCGGCCTTTGCCGATGAGGCAACGCAGACGGTCGTCGATTTTAATGGCGAAATCGTCGATCAGAATGCTGCCCCGGTTTCGGGCGTGCTGCCGCTTGAGTTCAGAATTTATACGGACAGCAAGTCCAAGAAACCCATTGCTTCCGAAAAACACTTTATCGCCGTCGTCGATGGCAGCTATGCCGTTTCCCTGGGTGAAGCCAGTGATATCAAAACAACGGCAAATAAACTCTATGTCGCGGTTTTGCTCGATGGCAAGGAACTGACTCGCCAGGAAGTGAGCCCGGAAAAACAGGTCGTTGCTTCTAACCCGAAAGTGGTCAAAACGCAGGCAGCCGGCTCTGAATCCGGAGAGTTTTTTAAGCTGGAATGTCCGGCGGGTTACGTCGTGACTGGCATCGAGGGCAACAGCAAAAACGGAATTCAGGGGCTCAAGCTCATCTGTTCCAAAGCGGTAAAGCTCTGAAATACGCCCACATCTCTGGCAAAGGAACCGAAAACAATAAAAAAGCTATGTACGGCAATAGTGTTGACGCCAGCTTTGAGCTTTTTACAGTTGGAAGTTGGGAGTTGGGAGTTACACAATCACAAAGGATTTGGCCAAAGTATCGGGAAACGCTGCTCACTTCTATAAGCTATAAACTATAAGCTATCCAGAAGCACCAGGCTCCATGCTTAACAACGCTCTGGTAGTACAGAGTTTAAAAAAAAGCGCTGATAATCTCAGCGCTTTTTTTGTCGAATCTGTCTTGGCGACTATACCTTGAACGGATCATCCGATGAGGATTTGCTGTCGGTTCCCAGGAAATTATCGAGTTCCTTGTTGGCTTTGGCGAGGGCATCATCCTGTTCGGACTGTTCTCTTTTTTCGTCGTTGACGGTCATGGAATGTGCGAAGTCGTTGTCCGACATTCCGTTCGAATCGCTGTCAGTTCCGCTCGTCAGTGAGCCGGCATTTTCTTCAATCGGCGGCAGGGAAGGATCGGTGGGCTGGACGAGGAAGTAGATCATGATGATCGGACCCGCGATCGGTACTAATGCACAGAAAATGTAATACCAGGGTTTGAGTGTGTCATTGAGACGGCGGATGGTGAGCGTAATGCCGGGGATGATCAGGGCCAGTGACAGAATAAAACCGATAAACGGTATGAAGCCCAAAATTGCACTCAAGATAAAGTTGATGGCGGCGCAGCACCAATACTGATAGATGGAAGCGCGTCCCTTGGTGTCATTCCAGTGCTGCCAGAACCAAATGTAAGTCCGTTTAATCCGTTCAATGTCGAACAGGTCGTTTGAATCGCTGCTCATAAAAACTCTCCTTCTGAAAAAAGCCAGCCCCGGGGCAAATCCTGCCCGGAATCATCTGTAGCTGTATTATTTATATCATACGATATATTATTGGTGAAATATTTATGTTTTTTGGTAGGCTTGCCTATCCGGCCATGCCGGATACGGCGCGCCGTTTGCGGCGCTATTTCCCTTCGGTCAATACGCACCGCATGGTTTTTATATATGCTGCATCAGTTCTATAAAAAAAGTCCGCAAGAGCGTCGTATGGCGCTGAATGAAGAGAGCAGCGCGGATCTCGGGCTGCTTGCCGGTCCGATTGATGAAGAGACTGCGCTGTTCGACAGGATGTCCGAGAATGTCATTGGTGCGTGGCGGCTTCCGCTGGGGGTGCTCACGGGAATCGTCATCAATCGCCGTGAACACCGGATTGCCATGGCAACCGAGGAACCGAGCGTCATTGCGGCCGTGAATCGCACGGCCGTTCTGTTCAATGCTGTGGGGGGAATTCATGCCGAAGCGGACGAACCGGTGACGCGTGCGCAGATAATGTTCAGAGTTGAAGAGGATTCTGTGCCGTGGGTCAGGGAAGAAATATTGCGTCGAAAGAGCCGGTATATCGGGATTGCGAATCAGAGCAATCCCGGTCTGACCGGTGCCGGAGGCGGGGCGTTCGAACTTGAAACAGAGACGCCCGGGGATGGTTTTGTCGTCGTCCGGCTTTTGGTCAGGACGATGGATGCGATGGGGGCCAATGCGGTCAATACGATGGCCGAAGCGCTTCAGCAGGCATTTGTTCAGGAATACGGGGATGCTCCCGGATACGAGCGCGGCATGGCGATTCTGACGAACGAGGGTTCGGGACGTCTGGCGCGGGCGCGAATAGAACTGCCGTTCGAAATGCTTCCCGGGGAGGATGGTGCGGCATTCGGTCACCGCATGGAGATGGCGAGTGAGTTTGCGCTTCGCAGTCCTGACCGCGCGGTGACGCACAACAAGGGGATCATGAACGGCGTGATAGCGGCTGCGCTGCCGCTTGGGCAGGATACGCGGGCGATGAGTGCGTCATTCTTTGATGCGGCTTGCCGCCAGGGGCGGCATTTGCCGATGTCGCGCTGGTTTACGCAGGACGATCGGCTGAACGGCATTCTTGAAATGCCGGTTGTGGCGGGATACGTCGGCGGATTTCGGCATCATCCCGGAGTGGAAGCTGCATTTGTATTCGATGGTATCCGATCGTATCAGGAACTGTGCCACGTGATCTGCAGTGTCGGTCTGGCCCAGAATTTTGGCGCGCTTCGGGCCTTGATGACCGAGGGAATCCAGGCAGGCCACATGTCGCTTCATGCGCGCAAATACCGGCAATCGTAAGGCCGGTGCGTATTTGAGCCACCATCAGTGGCGAAAATAGCACGGCCGCAGGCGCGTATGGCATGGCCATAGCGCCGGTTCGCCGCCGTAATGGGATATCATCAGGCGGCGAAAATCATGCAGAAAAAATGGAAGTAATTGAGAGAGAGATTTGACACAAAACGGTTAAAATAATAAATTGTATAATAGGTGAATTTTGTGTGAATGAAAGTTGAATAACAATTGAAAATGGAGGATTTGACCATGCCAGACAACCAAGTGTCAGTTCAAAAGCAGGCGTCCGAGAGCAAGAACACCCAAAAGTCCGAAGGTCAGGCTACCAATGCGTCGAACTCATCGGCGCAAAATGAGCAAATGACTCAGGATGCGGCGTATGATTATTCGCCGCTGAGTGCCGGATCGAGTGAAACGGTGCGCGTCATCGAGCTTCAGAGCCGTCTGGATGAGCTCGGGTACGATACCAACGGCGTCGATGGCATTTACGGAAGCGGTACCACGGGAGCCGTCAAGGCTTTTCAGGGTGATAACGGGCTTCCGGCAACCGGAGATGCGGATTCTGTAACACTGAAAGTTTTGTATCAGAAGCACACGCATCGTTCGACGGGAGCATTGTCGGAAAAATTCGAGTCGCCGTCGGGCGGTATCATGGCGATTGGGTATGATGCCAATGGCGGTACGTCGTATGGACGTTATCAGATTGCCTCTAAAGTCGGTACATTTGCTACGTTTGTGGATTTCTGCAAGGCTTCGGCTCCGGATATTGCGTCAAAGTTTGAGAATTCCAAGCCGTATAATACGGGCGGCACGACGGGTGCATGTCCGACGATGTGGAAGACCATTGCAGAGTCCGATCCGCGCCTGAAAACTCTGGAAAAGAACTTCATCACGCGCGACTTTTTTGATGGTCCGATTGAGCAGATAACGGATGCGACATGCAAGAACATGATTCTGTCGTATCAGACGCTCAAGGATGTTTTCTGGTCGACTTCGGTCAACCATGGGCAGAACATTGCCGCGACGGCAATGATGTGGGCGTACAATGCGGGGATCAGCGAGGAAGCATTTATTGCGAATGTTTATCAGTGGCGAAAGAACCGGACTGCGAACAGCCAATACAAATCCAGTCTGTGGGCACGTTATGATACCGAAAAAGGACTCGCTCTGGAAATGATATCGCTCGAGAAGAGCGGTGCCATTCCCTCGACCGGTCTTGGAACGATTTCGATGCCGCAGGGCGGCGAGACGCAGCCCAAAGTAGAATCCACACAGCCCGAGAAAGCGCCTGATGCAGGTGGTTCTTCAAACAAGACCGAGACCAAGACGACGACGAGCGAGGAATTGGTTCATACCGTGGTCAAGGGCGACAGCCTCTGGAAGATTGCCAATGATTACGGCGTCGAAGGCGGATTTACGGCTCTGGCCGAATATAACGGTATTTCGGTGGATGCTGTCATTCATGTCGGCGACAAGATTAAGATTCCCGGCAAAACGACGACAGTCGAGGTCCCCGTTGAAACGAAGAAAACCGAGACGCAGACCGATACGAAACCCGAACCGCCGGAGCAGACGCAGCCTCAGCCGCCTTCGGGTGGCGAGTCCAGCAAACTGGAGGGTGGCTCTGAAGGCGGCAGCAAGAATACCGAGACGTCGGGGTATATTGAAACCTCGGATGCGTCGATCAATGCCATTCAGAAACAACATCCCAATGGTATCAATGTTCTGTTTTATGGTGCAGTTACAAAAGATTCGATGGGTTATTCCGGCTATCAGAATGACAGCAATAACCGCGAATTTACGGCGCAGGCCAATAACGGTGCCAAGCTGGGGCAGACCGTCGGTCTCGATCTGAGTATCGGCACCGCAAATATTGCCAATGCCTATAGCTCATTAAAATCCCTGACGATGCAGCTGATCAATACGATCAAGACGCGTTATCAGTCAGCCAAACCCAAGGATGCACCGGAATATCCGGAACATCTGAAGATCAAGGATTTGTCGCTGTATTATCATGGATATGAAAATGGCCTGAATCTGCCCGGCGAAGATATGACGAAGTCGAATGTGGCAGATTATGTCAGTTCCGTTCGCAGCGGTCTGCGCGGCGATGTCGGCGTTCAGTTGTTTGCCTGTTCTGCCGCCAATGGCGAGGACAGCTTTGCCGAAAAAATGGCAAAGGAACTCGGCGATGAGGGGCAGGTCTTTGGCCATACGACGGCAGCGCACTGCACAGAGAACATCAATGCAAGAGTGTTCAATGCCCAGGGACAGGCGACGAACATGGTCGATGTGTTGTTCCCGGATTCCTGGTGCCAGGTCGAAGCCAAACGCATTTGGGGAGATAACTACAGTTCAGGTGCCTATACTGCTCTCAAGGGCGACCTGAATACTTATTATAAAAGAGTTTGCGGCGACTGGAATTCGAGTGAACGCAAGGCTTTCCAGAATCTCTATCCCGAGACGAACGGCGTCGGCTATTATGCGAATTATGCCATCGCAGGTTTGCTGATGTTTACGGAGCCCGAGAAGATGTCCGCAATGATGCAGCAGTCCTGGCGTATATGGGCTCTGAACAACAAGAAGAGTTCGTATTCCGGGTATGGAACGCTGGCCAGTACTTTCAGTGATACATCGGCGGAAGCAGTCATCGAATCGGCTTCAACACCCAAGGTCGAGGTCCCGCACAGTGAGCCTTCTGCGCCAAAAGAAGCACCCCAGGCTGAACCGCCTTCTTCGTCAGGCGGCGGCAGTGCGACAGTGACGCTGACGAGTGATCAGATCAGCAGTGCAGTGAGCTACAATAAGAAGAAAAATCAGTCGATCTGTACGAAGATTCAGAAACTCGTGGGCAGTGAACCCGATGGTATCTTTGGGCCCATCACCGTTCAGGCAATTGCGAACTGGCAGGCAGCCAAAAGCCTGGAAGTAGATGGAAAATTCGGTCCCAAGTCCAAGGAACAGGCTGAAAAGGACAACTGGGTCTGGTCTTCGAACGTATCACAAACGGTTGAGGGATCGGATTCCGGAAAATCTGAAAGCAAATCAGAATCCAAATCAGAATCCAGTTCAGAATCCAGTTCAGAATCCAAATCGGAATCCAATACGACGCCTCCTTCTCCGCCTTCTTCGTCAACTCCTGCCATCCTTTCGGACGAAGCTGTTCAGAAAGCGATTAAATGGACGGGCGACCAGGGATATACGTCAGATTTTATCAAACAAATCGAAAAGACGGTTGGCGTTGCTCAGGATGGCAAACTGGATGCATCCGATTTCCAGGCCATTGCAGCCTGGCAGCAGGCCAAGGGACTCGATGTCGATGGTAAGTTCGGCGGCAAATCCATTGCGGCTGCGGGCCTGAGCATTCCTGTCGAATGCTTCAAGATTCCGACGCAAAAACAGGTTCGTGCCGGGACATCACCCTATGGCCCGGCCGGGTGTTCCGACAGATTGAAGAGTGTGACTCTGCCCTATACCATGTATTCCAGCGGTAATGCGAAGTCATCGATTAAAGTTCATAAACTCATTGCCGACAGAGTTTACAATATCTTTAAAGATGCACTCGATTATTATGGAGCGGAAGGTATCAAGAAACATCATCTCGATCGGTTTTCCGGGTGCTATAATAATCGCAATGTTAAAGGTACGGACAGGAAATCCATGCATGCCTGGGGTATCGCCATCGATATCGACGGCGCCAACAACCCGAACCGCGTCGATACCAAGGGAACCGATCCTCTTGCACAGCCGGAGGTCGGCAAATTCTGGGATATCGTCGAATCGTACGGCGGCTATTCACTTGGTCGTCATAGCAATCGTGACTGGATGCATTTCCAGTTTGCCAGCTGGTCGTAACCCCTGGAATGAGATAATTAAGCCGCCGCCAGGCGGCTTTTTTTGTATGCCTGGATCCGTTGAATTCATACCGTTCGTGGGGATTCAAGCGAAAAAACAATCCATTCCAAAGATATCAGAAGAATAATCCTGTCTCTGCGCTGAATGCATAAAACTGAGGAATTCCTCAAATCCTTGAAATCATATCAGACTTTGATTAGAACATTTCACATGGCAATTTTGCCCAACATTGGAGTGACTACCCATGAAACGTTCAATATGGATTTGTCTCGCTGTTTTGCTCCTGTCGGGATGCAGTGAAAAAGCAGAGTATACCTGCGGCAATGGTGTGCTGGAAAGTGACGAGATTTGCGATGGTTCATTGTTTGCCAGTGAACTTCATGTGGTATGTTCCAATGGGATGACCCCGAATAAGATGCTTTTGGGGTGCACAGCCAAGTGCTCCCTGGATGCGTCAAAAGCCTGTGCTTCCTCGTGTGGAAATGGTGTCATCGAAGGCGAGGAACAGTGTGACGGGACGATACCACCGGTCATGGCTGGTTGTACCAATCCCGATATGTCCAAACTCCAGTGTCTGAATTGCCGGATTGTCGATAACGGTGTCTGTCCGTCACTCATTCCGGGAAATAATCCACCTGTCGTCAATCCTCAGAATAAGCCGGATTGGTTCCCGGAAAACTGTGGCAATGGCCAGTTGGATGAGGGGGAACTTTGCGATGGAGAACTCGTTCGAGAGGATGCAAAACAATGTCCGGTTAATATGAAACTCATGGACAATCCCTCCTTTAAGTGTCTGGATTCCTGCAGACTCGTGGATGTTCGGAATGCCTGCGAGTTTGCGCCGTTCGTATCGTGCGGTAATGGCGTCCTCAATGGAGGTGAGGAATGCGACGGAGAGGCATTCTCTGAAGATGCTCTCAATGCCATTCAGTGTGGCAAGGATGAAAAACTGGATGTAACGAAAGCTGTCTGCAATCAGAATTGCCAGATAGAATCTGCCTGTGTTCCCAGAATAGCGAACGATGTCGGGCTGTTGATTTCTGAGGTTGTTCCTCATTTTCAGGTTTCCGAAACGTCGGTGGCATTCGATGGATTGGCTGTCGAACTGACAAACATGAGCAAGGTTTCTTTGGATTTTGCCTCATGTTCCCTCGCTTTGTTTTCTGAATCCGGAAGTGAAAAGACGTATTCTTTGGCATCTCTTGGATTGTCCAGTCTTAAGGCGATGGAAAGCACTGTCATCTGTTCCCAGGCAGGGCCCGATCATTTCGAAGGCGTTTGCAATGCGACGATTTCGGAAGACGGTATTTTGGAAAACATGAAGGGCATGGCTTTTCTGGGCCTCGTATGCGGGAACAAGATCGTCGATCTGTTCAATCTGAATTCATTTATTGCGGCAGTTCAGAATTATGCGGTCGATTTTGTACGTCTTTGTGATGCGGAACCGGTAACGGAATCCGAAAATGCTTTGCTCGGAAACGGCTGGTATATTGATTCCTTTACAACTTATGCACCCACTTATGGTCTGGGGTCTCACTGCAGCAGCATAGATGCAACGATCGAAAGCTGTACTTATACCGTGAGCCGCAACACATTGACCGAACGCAGTCAGTATATTGATCTTGCTCTCGAAATTAAAATCCCAGGTCAAACCGATATAACCAATAAGACAGATATTAACCCGGATATGCAGATTCAGTTTGTAACCGGGAAGGTCGCAGAAAATAAGGTAAAAGAAGAGATCATTCATCTCATCAATGCGGAGGCTGATCCCAACTGGACCAATTCAAATGGGGTTGACCGGTATATCGGAAAGTTCAGAAACTGGGATACCTATGAGGGGTTCCTGGATTACGAAGCCGGTACGTATGTTTTGGATGCTGCTATTGGTATGGGCAGCGGCGGCACCAGAATTTTCTGCGGTCCCAAAGGCATGATATCCGAAAGTGAATATGCCGTTTATGATCCGGACAAACGCAATACGCTGGTCGTTTCGTACGATGATAATGGCGGTACCTGCGGTGATGGCGTTTTGTCGGCCAGTGAAGTCTGTGACGGCAGTTCGTTTGTCGGGGACGCTTTGGTGTGTGAGTACCCGGGAGAAGTCGTTTATGATCGCAGCAAGGTTATGTGTTCCTGCAACATGCTGGATACGGCTTCTGCCTGTGCTGCTGTTCCGGAAACCTGCGGCAATGGTTCTGTGGATGGCAAGGAAGTGTGCGATGGAACTCAGATTCCGGAAGAAGCAAAAGTGTGCCCCAAAAATATGGTACTATTGGATAAACCGGTCTGGGAATGCGATAAATCATGTCTCGCAATCGATACGTTTAAGGCCTGCGAGTTCGCATGCGGCAATAACCGTGTGGATAGCGGTGAAGTCTGTGATGGTACGGATATCCCCGAAACCGCCAAAGTATGTCCCAAAAACTATATCCCTGTGGACAAACCAGAATGGAGCTGTGATACCAAATGTGCCGGCATCATAACGGATAAAGCATGTGAATTGGCATGTGGAAACGGCAAACTGGATGCGGGAGAAGCCTGTGACGGAACTTCCATCGATCATGCTGCTGCCGAAGCCAAGTGTTCATCCAGGACGACGTATGACAAAAACAGGGCTTCGTGCCTCGAAACATGTGCTGTCGACAATGCTGCATGCGTTCCTGGGTTCAATCTGGTATTCGACGAGTATATTGTCAAAAAGGACGAGAATGGAAAACCCATCGGTGTTGCTATCAGCATCAATAATTATGGGCCGGAATCCATTGATATCGGTGCCTGCAACCTTTCGGTATTAAACGAAAAAGGGAGTTTTGCTGTCGATGGTGCGACGTATTACAGCTTCCTTGAAATTGCCAAGGCTCCTGCGGGGGCGAGCAGCTATGATCTGGATTTATGCAAACCACTGGTCATCTGCAGCGAGCCGATAGGAAGCGAAACTGAGTACAAAGATATATTCGGTGACGACTGTGACGTCGTTTTGGGCGGATACGATTCCAACAATAAGCTCATCAATAATCTGTTCCTGAATTATCCGGCGATTGATACACTTCAGATTAGCTGCGGCGGCGTCAAGATCGATTACTTCGACTTTGAAGGTTTCCGTAAGGCTCTGTCTGAGGGATATACACACGGAAAACTCAAGTCATCAGATCATCGTCCATGGTCCGGCCGCACTTCCGTTTCGTTGCAGGAACGCATGGATTTGGACAAAACATCGGATATGGCCGGATTTGCCAAACCCGTATGTGAATGATCATTCGATGTATTTGTTCAGTATTGGATAAGTCCTGATTTGGTCATAAATAATATGATATGCCGGCATGATTGCCGGCATATATTTTACTCCAGATAGATATCGCAGTCCGGGAATGCCATTCGAAATACTCCGACATTTTTCAATTATCCATGTCAGATGTAAATATTGCAGCCCCGACATGATGTATCCACAAATTGCATATCATTGACTTCTGGTGTATATGCTGCACTTGATTTAAGGGGAATGGCGTATCCCCTGCTTTTTTATTTCATACCATCCGGTAATCAAGTCAATATGGCTCAACACGATGATTTAATGGAAGCTGCTCTCAATGCTGTCAACGCAATTGAGGCGCGGCCGTCGGGTAATAGGGAGAGTGATAAGACTCCCGAACCTTCCCGACCTGATTCTGGAAAAGAATCTAATGCTCTTTCTGACGACATCGCTTCCCTGATGGGGGATGATGAAGAATTCAGTATCGATTTGTCTTTGTCTTCCCTCGATGCAATGGAGAGTTCGGACAGTAATAAACTGACATCCGATATTAAGCTTCAGACACTGGAAACAGATAATAAAAGTTCAGACGAATCCCGGGATACACTTTCAGGCGATGAAGAGTCCGGGGATTTGGCTCAGAAAGTGTCGGAACTTACAGCTGCTCTTGCTGAAGCCAGGCAAAAATCCGATGATTTGCAAAAAGAAATCGACCAGATGTATGCTGTCCAAAAACAGTTTAATGACAAGCTCATACGCGTAAGTGCAGATTTTGATAACTATCGGAAACGTGTCGCCCGCGATCAGGAATTGATGCGCAATCAGGCCGAAGAACGCATCGTAACGGGGTTTTTGCCGGTTATGGATAACCTCGAACGCGCTCTGGTTCATGCTCGTCAGCAGAACGATTATGAACAGCTGGTGCAGGGCGTCGAAATGACCAGCAAACTCTATCTTGCTGCTCTGGCAAAACACGGCTGCGTTCCTTTTGGAAGTCTTGGTGAAACATTTGATCCTGTCTATCATGATGTTCTTCAGCGAGTCATTGACCCCGAAAAACCACACAATCTGATCGTTCAGGAACATCTGAAAGGATACATGATGCATGATCATGTTCTGCGTCCGGCACTCGTCGTCGTATCTCAGCATGAAGGTGAGGAATCCCAAGGAGATAATTGATTATGTCGAAGGTAATTGGAATCGATTTGGGCACAACAAATTCCTGTGTCTCCGTTATGGAAGGCAATGATGTCGTTGTCATTACCAATCGTGAAGGCTCAAGAACGACGCCATCTATCGTTGCTTTCAATAATAATGGCGAACGATTCGTCGGTCAGATGGCCAAGAGACAGGCCGTCAAGAATCCGAAAATGACGATCTCTGCGGTAAAACGGCTCATCGGCAGGACGATGGATGACCCGGAAGTACAGCAGATCAAGTCGCTCGTTCCTTACGAAATCGTTCCCATGGGTACCGGCGACAGCCAGACTCCGGGGATTAAAGTCAATGACAAGATCTACAGTCCGCAGGAGATTTCGGCGATGATCCTGACGCGCATGCGCGAAATTGCTGAAGAATTCCTCGGTGAAAAAGTCGATCAGGCCGTCATTACCGTGCCCGCAAACTTTAATGATTCGCAGCGTCAGGCAACGCGCGACGCCGGAAGAATTGCAGGCCTGGATGTGCTGCGCGTTCTGAATGAACCGACAGCAGCTTCGCTCGGTTACGGATTCGGCGAAGAACGTCAGGAAACAATCGTGGTCTATGACCTCGGCGGCGGTACGTTCGATATCTCTATCCTCCGCCTCGGTGATGGCCTTTATGAAGTTTTGGCGACACTCGGCGATCCCTTCCTCGGCGGTGAGGACTTCGACAACGCCATCGTCGAAATGCTGATTAAGGAATTCAAAGCCGACAATAATATCGATTTGCACAATGATATCGGAGCCCTGTATCGCGTAAAGGAAGCTGCTGAATGCGCAAAACAGGAACTCAGTATCGCCAAGGAAACGGAAATTAATCTGCCATTCCTGGCCATGAAAGACGGAGTTCCCATCCATCTTTCGCGTACAATGACGCGTTCTGAACTCGAGGATCTCACGCGCCATCTCGTCGAAAAGACGATTCCCTTCTGCCAGCAGGCACTTAAGGATGCCGATCTGACTGCAAAGGATATTACGCAGGTCGTCCTCGTCGGCGGTATGTCCCGTATGCCGCTCGTACGCGAACGCGTAAGCCAGTTCTTCAATCTCCCCATCAATACTGACGTCAATCCCGACGAAATCGTCAGCGTCGGTGCTTCGATTCAGGCCGGCGTCCTCAACGGTGACCTCCAGGAAGTCATGCTCATGGACGTTACACCGCTTTCGCTCGGTATCGAAACCATGGGCGGAGTGTTCATGCCGCTCATCCCAAGAAATACGCCAATTCCGTGCGAAGCATGTGAGGAGTTCTCCACAACCGTCGATTATCAGGAGATGGTCAATGTCCACGTCCTCCAGGGCGAGCGCCCAATGGCCTCCGAAAACCACTCACTCGCCAGATTCGAGCTCTGGGGATTGCCGCCGCTGCTCCGCGGAATGCCTAAAATCGAAGTGCGGTTCCAAATCGATGCCTCCGGTATCGTCTCCGTTTCGGCCATCGAAAAAACAACCGGAAATGAAGCCAAGATTAAGATCGAAGCTTCCGGCGGTCTGTCCGAAGATGATATCAATCAGATGATCGCCGAGGCCGATGCTCAACGCAATGCAGACGCCGAACTCCACGTTCGCATCGACAAAATAAACGAAGCAAAAGGTCTCCTCTATATGGCTGAGCGATCCCTCAAACAGCTCGGTTCGTATCTTTCCGAAGAAGATGCTGCCGCAATTCGGAAGGAACTCGACAGCCATAAGGAATATCTCGATAACGATCCGACGCTGCTTTTGACCGACGATGTCGAAGCTACAAAAGTCGCACTCGAAAAAATGGCTCAGAAAATTGCTGAAATCGCCTATGCGGCAATGAGCTGAGTCCATTGTTTCCGGCCGGCGTCATTACATGGACGTCGGCTTTTTTGTATATAAAAGGTATATAAAGGGTCGAAAATATGTCACCATTCTATATATATCGAAAAACTGTCATCTTCAGCTGGATAAAACTGTGCATCGGCCTGCTTACGCTGCTGGTTTGCCTCGCTATTGGCGGTATCACATGGATGATCATTTCCAATATGGCTTTCGAACTCACTACTTCGATTGCCATCGGCTGTTCAGCTTTTCTGATCGCAGTCGTCGTGTATTACGTCATCATGGGGAAACTCGGATACAGTATTCAGATGGGACATCTGGCAATCATAGAACGCGCGCAGCGCGGTGAAGATGTACCGCCAAATCCCATTCAGTTCTCCAAAAATATCGTCAGCGAACGCTTCGGCGGAAATCGCCAGTTCTACACCTATTCCCGCGATATCGGTCTGACAGTGCGCCAGCTCGCCCGCGTCATCGCTCGCGGATTTTCTCTCGATAAGGATACCCCCGAACTCGGTTCCGGACGGTGGATTAAGCATATCATCAGTACACCTGCTCGCCGCTGCGCCGATGAATGCTGCATCGCATACGCTCTTCGCCGCAATGACTATGAAATCACAGCGGCATGCGTGGATGCCCTGACCATTCTGATTCAGGACTGGTCTTCGTTTTCGAAAAAGGCTTTTCGACTCAGCATCATGCACATCGTATTCTGCCTGCTCGTCTTTGCGATTATCTTCACGCCGGGAATCGCCATCTTCAGCAGCATCGGCAGCATCCTCCCCTGGCTGGCTGCTTCGATCCTCATTACCCTGACGGTCAAAATCGCTTTCCTCGATTCGTATGTTCTGACCAAAATCGTCTGCGATTTCCTCGCCATTTCCGATGAAGCCAAAATCGAGCAAAAGAACTACGTCAAGCTCGACAGCTGGTCAAAAGGCTACGCCAAGCTTCGCAAAAATGCCGAAAAGATTTCGGAAAAGGCCGAAGATGATGCCGATAAGGCCGAACGTGCAGCCAAAAAAGCCGCCAAAAAGGCCAAAAAAGAGGCCGCTGCTTTGCCCGATGAAGTCGCTGAATCCGACGAAACACCTGAAGATGAATCCATGCAGGAATCATCCGGTTCCGATGATTCTGTCGCCCCGGAAGTTCCGGAATCTCCCGCCGAACCTGCAGATGACGTTCAGGTCGAAGCTGACAAATAGTTTTTATCTTTTGGTGCGCGGGCTATTGGCTCGCGCCAATACGCCCTGCGGCGCTTTGCTATTGTCTGTCGCCAATACGCAAAGCGCTTTTTTTTAGGCTTTGTACTACCAAAGCTCAAAGTTCAAAGCTGGCTCCAATACGATTGTCGTATATAGCTGTTTTTTTATTAATATAGATTCTGATTAACGCGTGTGGAGACAATATCCAAACGGAGGGCAGGATTTTCTGCTGGCAATAAATATGAAATCTCCCAAAAACATCATCGGTCTTACCGGCGGCATGGGATGCGGCAAATCGACGGTCTCAGGTTTCCTGAAAAATATGGGGTTCCCGGTTATCGATGCCGATCTGCTGACGAGGCGCGTCCACAGGGATCCGGCTGTATGCCGGAAGATCCTGGAATGCTTCGGGGAACAGGCCATCGTGGATACACCCGAAGGGCCTGTTGTTCAGCGCGGGGAATTGGCAAAACTCGCTTTTTCCAGCGAAGAATCCCGACAGATGCTCAATCAGATTATGCAGCCGGCGCTTTATACCGAAGCCCAAAATGCAATCGAACGGGCATCCAAACCCTGCATTCTGGATGCGCCCCTGCTGTTCGAAGCCCGTTGGGATGTACTGACGGACTGGAATGTCGTCGTATTGTGTCCTCTGGATGTTCGGATTCAGCGCATCCAGGCGCGCGATCAACTGCCGGAACGACAGATTCTGGCGCGCATTCAGGCTCAGATGACGGATGAACAGCGCAGCCGGCGCGCCGACAGCATCATTTATAATACATCGACTCTCGAATCCCTGCGCCGTCAGACGGAACATATATTTTCGAATATATAAAAGCAGTACCAAACGATTGGTCATCCTCACGAAATGCGCAGCATTTCAGAAGATGTGCTGAAACGTTCCACAAAAAGACAAACAAAGGCGATTATTTTATACTGTAATCGGCTCCTGAAATACCAGCCAGAGAGGAGG